>Ga0310695_10002906_pt1 | contig 34901 bp, 21 predicted proteins | sample RumenRJG_04DNA_FD_203882 | JGI IMG/M metagenome (GOLD analysis project Ga0310695, IMG submission 203882) | Bovine rumen microbial communities from Lethbridge, Alberta, Canada - RJG_04 (v2) (version 2) | ecosystem: Host-associated > Mammals > Digestive system > Stomach > Rumen | place: Canada... | reverse complement strand
GAGGTCGCTAGCGGACTCGAACCGCTGTGCCCGGTTTTGCAGACCGGTGACTAAACCACTCATCCAAGCGACCTTTCGTGTTTAGCGGTGCAAAATTACTGCTATTTTTCGACCTGTGCAACTTTATCGGCACATTTTTTCGCAGAATTCTTCTCGGCCTTATTACAGACATCCTGTAACTTGCAACCAGTACAGGCAGTTAGCGCCGATTGGCGGTTTTTCATCGTCAAGACAATGGTACGCACCACGGCAATGACTGCACCCAGAACGATGATGCCAGCAAGCAGATATTGTACAGTGTCGCTCATCAGTTTATTCCGTCTTTTTTTTCGTTTTGAAGTTTTTCTTGATCATGCTGGACAGTTTTGCCGGAGTCAAATCGGCAGGATACTGTTCAAAAGGCAGCACAGTTTGGCATCCATTCCTGAACTCACTGCACCCGAAGCCCGTATTGCCCTTCAACAGGTGTCCCTTGCCGCAGACTGGGCAAACGATGTCCTCAAATTTCTTGACACGAGGTGAACGCTGCTTCTTGGGCTTTTCTTCCCCACCCGCCGCTGTCGGTGCTTTGGGCTTTGCCGGCTTGCCCTGCTCGACGGCGATGCTGCCGCTGTTGTTGTCACGCAGCACATTCAGGACAATCTCACCTATCATAGTTTTCAATTCCTCGATGAATTGAGCGGCGCTGTATTCCCCGCGTTCTATCTCACGCAACTTCTTTTCCCACAAACCTGTAAGCGATGCACTTTTAAGTAATGGTTCATGTATGGTGTCGATGAGTTGGATACCAGCCAACGTGGGGGCCAGGCTTTTGCGCTCCTTGCGGATGTAACGCCTCTTGAACAGCGTCTCGATGATGGCTGCGCGTGTCGATGGCCGTCCGATGCCATTCTCCTTCATCGCGTCACGCAGTTCATCATCGTCGACGGTCTTGCCGGCCGTTTCCATGGCGCGCAACAGGGTACCTTCGGTATATGGCTTGGGCGGCTGGGTGGTGCGCTTGAGCACAGCAGGCTCGTGGGGGCCGCTCTCGCCTTTCTCGAAGTGCGGCATCACGCCATTGTCCTCATCATCAGCCTTTTCCTTGGAATCTGTATCTTCGCCAGCCCTGTCGCCGGGCTTATTATAAAGGTCGCGCCATCCAGGCTTGAGAATTTCCTTGCCGGTGGCCTTGAAGCCGTATTCGCCCACCTGGGCCATCACCGTCGTGGTATTGAACTCGCAGTCAGGGTAAAAAGCGGCGATAAACCTGATGGCAATCAGGTGGTAGACACGCTTCTCCTCGGGTGTCATATTCACCGTTGCCGGGTTGACATTGGTGGGTATAATAGCGTGGTGATCAGTGACTTTGCTATTGTCAAACACCTTCTTGCTCTTGGGGATTTTGGCCAAAGCCAGCACCGGAGCCGTCAGATTGGCATAGGGTGCCATCGCACGCATGATACCGGGCACCTGGGGATAGATGTCATCGCTAAGGTAGGTGGTGTCGACGCGCGGATAGGTCGTCGCCTTCTTCTCGTAGAGTGACTGGATGGTCTTGAGGGCATCGTCGGCCGACATGCCGAACTTCTTGTTGCACTCTACCTGCAGGCTCGTCAGGTCAAACAAGCGCGGAGGGGCCTCTTTGCCCTTCTTGGTCTCGACCGAGGTTACCTCTAGAGGTAATTGCTTGATTTGCCGTACGATATCATTGGCTTCGCCTTCGGTCTTGAAACGTCCACGCGTGCTGTTGAACGTAACACCCCGGTACTTGGTCTTCAGTTCCCAGAAGTTTTCGGGCACGAATTTTTCTATCTCGCGTTGCCGTGCCACAATCATGGCCAGCGTGGGCGTCTGCACCCTACCCACCGAGAGCACGTCACGCGACTGCGAGTACTTCAAGGTGTACAGGCGCGTGGCGTTCATGCCCAGGATCCAGTCGCCGATGGCCCTTGACAATCCCGCATAGTAGAGATTGTCGAATTCCTTGGCGTCCTTGAGTTCCTGAAAGCCCTTGCGGATGCTCTCGTCGGTCAGCGATGAAATCCACAACCGCTTGACGGGTTTGTTGCATCCCGCCTTCTGGTAAACCCATCGCTGGATGAGTTCACCCTCCTGGCCGGCATCACCACAGTTGATGACCTCCTCGGCCCCGGCAATCAGGTGTTCAATAACCTTAAACTGTTGCTCGATACCTTTATCGTCTTTTAACTTAATACCAAATCGTTGCGGTATCATCGGCAACTGCCCGAGACTCCACCTTTTCCACTGGTCGGTGTAGTCATTGGGCTCTTTAAGTTCGCACAGGTGTCCAAAGGTCCACGTCACCTGATACCCATTGCCCTCGAAGTAGCCTTCATGCCTGTCGTTGGCACCAAGCAAGCGGGCAATGTCTCGTGCCACACTGGGTTTCTCGGTCACACAAACCTTCATATCAAAGCGATTTTATAAGTTAACTATTAATTGATTTTGACGTAGTACTTAAAGTAATACTTCAAATATTATTCGCCCAGGTGTTGAGCCTTGGCCTCGTTCCAGAGTTCATCCATCTCGGCCAGGGTCAGTTCATTGACATGCCGTCCCTGCTCGTTGGCCTTCTGCTCGATGTAGTTGAATCTGGCAATGAACTTGCGATTGGTGCGTTCGAGCGCATTGTCGGGCCTGACATCGTAGAGGCGGGCCGCATTGATGAGAGAGAAAAACAGGTCGCCAAACTCCTTCTCGCGGTCAACCTCGTTGTTGCCCTTGAGTTCGGCCTCTACCTCGTTGAACTCCTCGCGCACCTTGTCCCACACATCCTCGCGCTGTTGCCAGTCAAAGCCCACATTGGCTGCCTTCTCCTGGACGCGTTCAGCCTTGATGAGCGACGGCAGGCTGCGGGGCACACCGCTGAGCACCATCTTGTTACCGTCCTTCTCGCTCATCTTGATCAGTTCCCAGTTCTTGAGCACCTGGGCAGCGGAATCGGCCTTTTCATCACCAAAGACGTGAGGATGGCGGTAAACCAGTTTCTCGCACAAGGCGTCGCAGACGTCGGCGATGTCGAATTGGCCCTTCTCGTCACCGATTTTGGCATAGAAGACGATATGCAGCAGCACATCGCCCAATTCCTTGCGGATTTTATCGCTGTCCTCGTCCATGATGGCATCGGCCAGTTCCATTGTTTCCTCGATGGTGTTGGGCCGCAGGCTTTCGTTGGTCTGCTTGCGGTCCCAGGGGCACTTGACGCGCAACTCGTCCAAAATGTCGAGCAGACGTCCGAAGGCCTCAAGTTTCTTCTCTCTCGTGTTGTTGGGCATTGTATTGTTGTCGTTGATTGGTTTTCTGCAGTGCAAAATTACATAAAACTTTTCAGCCGTCGGGGCACAACAGTCAGTATTTTATCGTTTTTCCGTCCTGGCAAGTCTAAGAGTTGGAGCATGCTGTGTTTTTTTTGAAATATTTTGTTGTTAATATATGGGGAGAACGGCAGAAAATGCTTAATTTTGCAGAGGTAAAACTAAATTGTAATCTTGTTATGGCTGAAATGAAAGTATTCTCGGGCACTAATTCGCGTTATGTGGCCCTGAAGATTGCTCAACAACTGGGTGTAGAACTGGGTAAAATCAACATCGCACACTTTGCCGACGGCGAGTTTGAGGTCTGCTATGAGGAGCCGGTGCGTGGCGCCGAGGTCTATCTCGTGCAGTCCACGTTCAACGCCAGCGAGAACCTGATGGAGTTGCTGCTGATGATTGATGCCGCCAAGCGTGCTTCGGCTCATTCGGTTATCGCCGTCATCCCCTACTTCGGCTGGGCCCGCCAGGACCGCAAAGACAAACCCCGCGTGTCGATTGCCGCAAAACTTGTCGCTAACCTGCTGATTGCCGCCGGCATCGACCGTCTGATCACGATGGACTTGCATGCCGACCAGATCCAGGGTTTCTTTGACATCCCGGTTGACCACCTGTATGCCTCGACAATGTTTGTCCCCGACATCGCCTCACTGAATCTGAAAGACATGGTCATCGCCTCGCCTGACGTGGGCGGTGCTAAGCGAGCCAATTCCTACGCCAAATACTTCAACGCCCCACTCGTGCTGTGCCATAAGCACCGCCTGCAGGCCAATGTGGTCGAGAGCATGACCATCATCGGTGACGTGAAGGACAAGGATGTTATTCTCATCGACGACATGGTGGACACCGCCGGCACCATCTGCAAGGCTGCCTCGCTGATGAAGGACAACGGTGCCCGCTCGGTGCGCGCCTATATCTCGCACGCCGTGATGAGCGACCCTGCGAGCGAGAGGGTCATGGCCAGCGGCCTTGATGAACTGGTCATCAGCGACAGCATCCCCTTTGACACCGACAAGTGCCCCAAGGTAAGGATTCTGAGCCTGGACAAGATGTTTGCCCATGCCATCAAGCACGTGAACATCAAGCGGTCAATCAACGATCTGTTTCTCTTCAAGTAATTTCTAAGAGACTGATATGATATCACCGACAATGGAGGGCGCAAGTGCGCTCTCCATTTCTTTTCTTATCAATTATCATAATCCTGCAGCCACGAGAGCCATTTTAAAAATTTTTAAACAGATTTTATTTGTTTTAAACATATTTTTGATTAAATTTGCTGCATTCAATCAAAAATCCATCCTTTCCTATAATTTCATATTATTGTTTAACTTATTAAACCATTAACCATCATGATGAGAAAACTTCTTTTAGCATTGGCGTTAGGTTTCTCGATGAGTGCAATGGGCCAGGTACTGAACGTGACCTCGATTGACAAGGTCACGTTGCCAGACAAGGCATCGGTAGCGGCAATCAGCCCCCAGGGCGATTACCTGCTGCTGACCAGTGCCACCAACCAGGGCCTCGTCAAGTATGACCTGACGAATGGTGAAAGCCAGACACTGAGCACTGCTCCCAGCGCTGGCCACAACGTGAAGATCTCGCCCGACGGCCAGACGGTCGTTTACCGCGAGGGCTCATTCAACGACAAGCACCTGCGTCTGTCGTCGCTCAAGAGCGTCAACCTGTCAAGCGGCGCGAGCCAGATTCTTGTGAAACCCACCCGTGACCTGCAGGGTTACTCGGTCGATGCCACCACTGCCGGCGCCGTGAATAAGGGCAAGTTCAGCAGTAAGGCCATCGGCAGCGCCAAGGCCCAGAAACTGCCCGTCCTGTCGATCAACAGGGGCCAGTTGATGATTACGCTCAACGGCAAGACCCGCCAGTTGTCGCCCAACGGCACCGAGTACAGTTACATGTGGCCCTCGCTGTCGCCCGACGGCACCAAGGTGCTGTTCTATCAAGCCGCCCACGGCGCCTATGTGTGCGACCTTGACGGCAAGAACGTGCGCAAGGTAGGCCAGATGCGTGCTCCCATTTGGTATGACGACAACACGATTGTCGGCATGCTCGACAAGGATGACGGCGAGTTCATCTACGCCTCGACCATCGTTGCCGCCACGCTTGACGGCAAGACCCAAGTGCTGACCGACGACAGCACCATCGCCATGTATCCCCATGCCACCACCGGCAAGATTGCCTTCAGCACTCCAGCCGGCGAAGCCTATATTATTAATGTAAGCACTAAATGATGACCGCTATGAAAAAGATCTTATTACTTGCCGTAGCCGCCATCATGGCTGCAGGCGCAATGCAGGCGAGAACCGCCGATGAAGTACGCATCTACCTGAATCCGGGCCACGGCAGTTGGGGTCCCAACGACCGCCCGATGGCGACCATCTCCTACCCCATGTTGCCCGAGACAGGCCGTCCTGACACTTGCGGTTTCTACGAGAGCAATACTAACCTGTGGAAGTCTCTCCAGACCCGTCTGACGCTTATCAATATGGGTGTGAAGCCCGAGAACATCACCATGTCGAGATGGAAAAACGGCCCTTATCCCTACGTTGCCGGAGCCGAGGATGCCGAAATCTATAACCGCCCCCTATCAGAAATCTGCGAGGAAGTCGAGGTGGGCAACTATGACATGTTCCTGTCGCATCACTCCAATGCCACTACCGACGGCAGCGCGACCAACTACCCGCTGATGCTCTATCGTGGACATGATGGCGTGGGCGGAGACCTCACTGCAGGCAGCCGCGACAGGGCCACGACCTGCTGGCCGTTGTTCTACACCAACGAGATCGACCCGATGTCGCATTATGGACCCAACAGTCCCAACATCCGTGGCGATATCGACTTCTATGGCAGTTCATCGCCCCGTGTCGACCCGAATACCGGCATTGAATACGTCGGCTATCTGGGCGTGCTCAAACACGGTGCTCCCGGCTTCCTGGTTGAGGGCTACTTCCATACCTACCAGCCTGCCCGCCACCGTGCGCTCAATATGGACTACTGCCATCAGGAGGGTATCCGCATCGCCCGTGGTATTGGCGAATTCTTCGGGCTGAATCCTGAGAGCAAGGGCTACATCATGGGTACCGTCAAGGACCTCCACAACCACCTTGTCCACAACCTGTACAACTACAGTGCAGGCACGATGGACCAGTGGGCTCCCGTCAACGGCGCCGTGGTTACCCTGTTCAAGAACGGACAGGCCGTGGGCACCTACACCACCGACCAGAACTACAACGGTGTGTTCGTGTTCGAGAACCTGGAGCCCGGCACCTACACCCTGGGTGTACAGGCCGAGGGTTTCAAGCCCTTGGGTGATTATACTGCAACCGCTGTTGACAGCGAGTGGAAAGACCTCATCGCAGCCGCAGCCGGCAACATCGTCGTCGAAGCCAACAAGACGACCTATGCCGTTCCCCTGCTTGAGTCCGAGGACTATGTAGTTCCTGAGGGCCTGTATCCCAACTATCCCGAGCCCGAATTGCCCGGTTACGTGAATGCACCCGAGAAACTCTACCTCGAGAATGACGGCGGCACCGATTATGACCTGGCAGGTGAAGTGAAGCGCATGCTCGTTCGCGGCGACAGCACTGTCGTGCTGACCAACGACAACGGCATGCCCCACGTATACCTCATCAACAACATCGACAAGGCCATTGTCAAGGAGTTGAGCATCAATGGTATTGCCGAGGCTGAGCCCAATAATGCAGGCTTCTACAGCCGCTTGACCGACATCTGCTTTACCGCTGACAACCAGTTGGTGGGCATGAACAGCGTTCAGACCCAGTTCGACCCGTCCTATGTTGACGAAGGCTTCGAGCGCGGCACGCTGCGTCTGTTCAAGTGGACCGACTTTGACAGCGATCCCGTTGAGTGGGTAACCACGCAGAGTTCGGCCAACTTCTACCGCTACCGTCCGCAGGCTCTGGCCATCGACGGAGGCGCTGATGACTGTCTCGTGACCGTTATCGGTACCAACGGCAGCAGCGCCGTGGGCGGCATGAGGTTCCTGAAACTCGCCGTTGCCAACGACCAGATTACCAGCACTGTTTATACCGAGAAGACCATCAACGCCAGCAGCAACTTCACGTTGCCCAAGATTGGCGAGCCCGTGCTGACACTCTCGCCGCGCAACGATGACTACGTGGTGCTCGACGGTGACCAGACCCTGCCGTTTGAGGTGGCTACTGCCAAGACCAACGGTACCGACAGTGAGGTGGTTGGCCGCTTCGAGAGCGACGAAGACGATGCTGCCGCTGTGGGTGTATCGTTCTTCAAGTATGCCCAGCACCAGTACATGGTAACGCCCTACATGGAGGGAGAAGCCGTTGGTGGCATCAAACTGTATGACATTACTGCCGGCATGGACCAGACGGCGCTCATACCGACCACCAACACCGACTTGACCCCGCTGCCCAGCCAGTTCATGTCGACCGGCGCAGCCGTCAAGGGTGAAAACATCTACTTGTACCTGATGCAGGACAAGAAGATTACCAAGTGGCAGGCCCTGCCCAGTCAGCAGCCCGCTATTCCCGGCATCTACGCCTACGGCTTGGAATTCAGTAACGACAACGAAAATTATGTATTCACGTTCAACGCCAACGATGATGCCGACAACGCCTACATCACGTTCACTGATGCCGACGGCAACGTAGTGGCCACCATCGATGTTCCTGACGTGAAGAAGGGAGAGAACAGTGTCAGCCTGAACATCAACTCCCTGCCCGCCCAGGGTGGTGATGACCTGAACTGGAGCGTAACCCTAGAGGGTCAAAACATCACGACCATCCAGCGCATCAACCCGACCGGCCAAAACTACAGCGGCCAGTTGTTTGTCGCTGTCGACAAGTCGCCCGACAGTCCCAACATGGGTACCATCTATGCCGGCAACCGTACCGGTAGCGGTGCTGCCACCAACGGTGTATACGTCTGCGATGCCATGGGTCAGCGCGTCAGCGAGGAACTCTATCGCGGTGGCCACAACTGGGGCAGCAACTACCGCATGGGCATTGACGCCCTGGGTAACCTCTACGTTCCCGATTGGGGCGATGGTGCCTCGGGTGTATACATCGCTAAGCCCGGCAAAATTGACGAAGACTGGACCGAGTTCTTCGTAGGAACCCGCCAGAGCAGCGGTCTGATTGTCAACAACGGACAGAACGTCGGCTCCTCGACTCCCGGCGTTGGTATCGGCGGCAAGGGTGCCGACACCAAGTTGTATGTATACCTTGAAGACTTCGGTAACGGCGTGGGTGTTTACAACATCGGCCTGGAGAACGGCGAGGTGGTTGACACTTGGGACACCGCTCCCACCCAGTACTACGACATCGGCGCATGGCAGGCCAACACCAACGGTAACGTGGTTGCCGATCCCGGTGGCCGCGGTGTATGGGTATCGCAGTACCGCAGCGCAGGCAACAATGCCTCGGGCGTACCTTCACTGATGTTTGTTGACAATGACGGCAACGTGAAGTTCAACTCGGGCAAGGCTCCCTACAACGAGATGCTCAACGGTAGTGACCGTGCCGGCTTTGCCGTGAACGATGCCGCCGACATGCTCGTCATCAACGACGGCAGCGGTATCCTGCAGTTCTTCGACCTGACCTGGAACGACACGACACCGATTATCGCACCCAAGTACTCCTACAAGGCCGATGCCCGCAACAGTGCAGGTTCCATCTTCCAGATGGCATTTGACTACGCAGGCAACCTGGTATGTGCCGGTGGCAACATCGGTATCTACTCACTGCCCACCACGGACAATGTGCACACCACCCCGGCCAGTGGCCAGTTTGGCGTGGTACATATTCCCACTGCAGTCAACGATACCCAGGTGACCAAGACCGTTATCAGCGAGCGTTACTATGACATCCGCGGTATCGAGTACAGCGAACCCGTGAATGGTGTAAACATCATCGTACGCACCTATAGTGACGGTTCAACCCAAAGCGTGAAGGTCATCAAGTAAAGCCCTGAGACGACCTTTCAATGCGACGGCAAGCGGTGCCCACAACGGTGGGTGCCGCTTGTTGTGTTATTTTTGATTAAAAAGGAACGATGGCGTGTTCAATTCAATGGTTTTTTGTACCTTTGCCAGCCAATTTGGGCGATTATAGCCCTATAACAAAGAATGACAACAAGATATGATAGATTTTCTTGAGAACATAGATGCCGATATGAACGACGGCGGAGCCCGTGTGGTGCCTATCTTTACCGAGGTACACGAGAGCGATGACAACATCGACATCGTCGGCGACAAAGCAGAAGATATTCCCGTGCTGCCCTTGCGCAACATGGTGCTGTATCCGTCGATGACGATGCCCGTCTCGGTGGGTCGCGACTCGTCGATGCGCCTCATCAAGGAAGCTACCGAGCGCCATCAGCCCATCGCCGTGTTCTGCCAGTACGACAGCCATGTTGATGACCCGGTGGAGAAGGACCTGTACCGCACCGGCACCATTGCCACCATCATCAAGTTGCTCGAGTTGCCCGACGGATCGACCAATGTCATCCTGCAGGGACGCTCGGTGTGTGAATTGGAACGCATCACCAGTGTGAGCCCCTATCTGCACGGCTCAGTCAATCTTGTCGAGGAACGGCTGCCACTGGCTGGCGACAAGGAGTTTGAGGTGCTGCTGCAGTCGATTGTCGAGGTGACAATGCGCATGCTACGCAATATGGGCAACAACGGCCGCGACCTGTCGTTTGCCATGAAGAACATCGACAACCCGTTCTACCTGCTCAACTTCCTGGCCACAAACATCGCGTTTGAGCCTGAGCAGAAACAGCACATGCTCGAGGAGCACGACATCAAGAAACGCGGCTACCTGCTCTACAGCCTGCTCTCTCGTGAAGAGCAGTTGGTGGAAATCAAAGCCAATATCCAGTCGCGCACCCGCGAGGACCTGTCCCAGCAGCAGCGCGAGCACTTCCTGCAGCAGCAGATACGCAACATCCAGGAGGAACTGGGTACCGACATCGACGATATCGAGGAACTGCAGGAGCGCGGCAAGAAGATGAAGTGGAACGACAAGGTGCAGAAGCAGTTTGAGAAAGAACTGCGCAAACTGGAACGCCTGAATCCCCAGACGCCCGACTATTCGGTCCAGTATGCCTACCTCGACAATATGCTCAACCTGCCGTGGGATTCCTATACCGAGGACAACTTCGACCTGAAGAAGGTGGAAGAGAAACTCAACCACGACCACTACGGGCTGGAGAAAGTCAAAGACCGCATCCTGGAGCATCTGTCAGTGCTCAAATTGCGCGGTGACCTGAAGGCTCCCATCCTGTGCCTGTATGGCCCTCCTGGTGTGGGCAAGACCTCGCTGGGCAAGTCGATTGCCGACGCGCTGCACCGCGAGTATGAGCGCATCTCGCTGGGCGGCCTTCACGACGAGGCCGAAATACGCGGACACCGCCGCACCTACATCGGTGCCATGCCCGGCCGCATCATTGCCGCTCTGGCCAAGTGCGGCAGCAACAATCCCGTGATTGTTCTTGACGAGATCGACAAGGTGGGCCAGGATTTCAAGGGCGACCCGTCGTCGGCACTGCTCGAGGTGCTCGATCCCGAGCAGAACAGCCATTTCCACGACAATTACCTTGATGTGGACTATGACCTGTCCAAAATCCTGTTTATTGCCACGGCCAACAGCCTCGCGACCGTCAGCCGTCCCCTGCTCGACCGCATGGAGGTCATCGAGATCAACGGCTACATCCCCGAGGAAAAACTGGAAATCGCCAAGCGTCACCTGATCCCCAAGGAACTGGAGGAGAATGGCTTCAAGAAGAACGAAATCAAGTTCGGCAAGCAGGTGATTCTCAAGATGATTGAGGACTATACACGCGAGTCGGGTGTACGCCAACTGGAGAAAAAAATCGCCACCGTGCTGCGTCGCGTTGCGCGTCACAAGGCAACAGGTGATCCTTACCCCACGAGCATCAAGGCTGATGACCTGAAGGAGTATCTTGGCTCGCCCGATTACAGCCGCGACAAGTACGAGGGCAACGAGTTTGCCGGCGTGGTGACTGGTCTGGCCTGGACTGCCGTGGGCGGTGAGATTCTGTTCGTGGAGTCGTCACTGGCTCCCGGCAAGGGCGAGAAACTGACCTTGACGGGCAATCTGGGCGATGTGATGAAGGAATCGGCAGTCATTGCCATGCAATACCTGCGGTCGCACTGCTCGCTGTTGAACATCGCACCCGAACTGTTCGACAAATACAATGTCCACATCCATGTGCCTGAGGGCGCCATCCCCAAGGACGGTCCGTCGGCCGGTGTGACTATGGTGACATCTCTCGCTTCCTCGTTCACGCAGCGCAAGGTTAAAGACCACCTGGCCATGACAGGCGAGATTACCCTGCGCGGCAAGGTGCTGCCCGTGGGCGGTATCAAGGAGAAAATCCTTGCCGCCAAGCGTGCCGGTATCCGCGAAATCATTCTGTGTAAGGATAACCGCAAGGACATCGAGGAAATCAACGAATTGTACCTCAAGGGCTTGACTTTCCACTATGTCAACACCATCAAGGATGTGCTCGACCTGGCACTGCTGCCCGAGAAGGTGAAAGACGCCCTGACACTCTAAGCCAATTTTTAAGGCAGAAATATCACAATTATCCAGGCAAGTTGAGCCTGTGAACCAAGCAAGTTGAGGCAAAAAAAATGAAAAACTTCGTTTTTCGTTTTGTTCTGCGCTCAACTTGCACTATGTTGAGGTCTTGGGACCTCGAAATTAGGCGGCGTTTCGGCAAAAAAAATGAAAAACTTCGTTTTTCGTTTTGTTCTGCGCTCAACTTGCACTAATTTTGCAGATTGAATGAAATCAAACTATTAACCGACTAATAAATAGAACTGAAAGACATGGGTAAGAAATTGACCGAGCGAGTGACTTGGGTTGGTAAAGTGGACTGGGAACTGAAGACATTCCACGGCGACGAATTGTCCACACACCGCGGCTCGAGTTACAACTCGTACTTGATTCGTGACCAGAAGAATGTGCTGATCGACACATCGTGGCTTCCCTACAGCCGTGAATTTGTCAAGAACCTCAAGCAGGAAATCGACCTCAACAAGATTGACTATATCGTGATGTGCCACAACGAGATTGACCACAGTGGCGCCCTCGTTGACCTGATGCGTGAGATTCCCGATACGCCCATCTACTGCACTGCCAAGGGCGAAGCCATCATTCGCGGCCACTATCACCAGGATTGGAACTTTGTGAATGTTAAGACCGGCGACACGCTGGAGCTCGGTGAGACGACGCTGACCTTTATCGAGGCAACCATGCTACACTGGCCCGACACGATGTTCTGCTACCTGAGCGGCGAGGAAATCCTGTTCAGTAACGACGGTTTCGGCCAGCACTATGCTACCGAGTCACTCTATGACGACCAGGTGTGCATGGCCGAGGTGCTGCAAGAGGCTGAGAAATACTACGCCAACATCATTGCCCCCTTCAGCCCGTTGTGCAACCGCAAGGTCAAGGAAGTCGTGGCCATGAACCTGCCGCTGAAGATGATCTGCCCGAGCCACGGCATCATCTGGCGCAACAACCCAGGCCTGATTATCGAGAAATACCTGCAGTGGAGCAATAACTATCAGGAGGACCAAGTGACCATCGTCTATGACACGATGTGGCAGAGCACCCGCCTGATGGCCCAGGCCATTGCCGACGGCATACGCGAGCAGTCGCCCACGACAACCGTCAAAATCTACAATGCTGCCCTGAATGACAAGAACGACATCCTGACCGAGGTGTTCCACTCGCGTGCCGTGCTTGTGGGTTCTCCCACCATCAACAACGGCTACAGTTATGCCATCGCCGGCATCCTCGAGATGCTCAAGGGCATGAAACTGAAGAAAAAGAAAGGTGCTGCCTTCGGCAGTTACGGCTGGAGCGGTGAGGCTTCAAAACTCATCACCGAGCATCTGAAAGCCGCCGGCATCGAGCCCGTCAACGACGGTATCCGTGCCCAGTGGGTTCCCGACCAGGACGCCCTGGAGCAGAGCCGCCAATTCGGCCGCGAGTTCGTCAAGCAACTTGAACAGTAATGAACAACCAATACACAATACAACCCTATTAACTAATTCACTAAAACCAATGAACAAAGTCGTTAGTAAAGAGCAGTTTTCTGCTAACGTGACTAAACTTGTCGTTGAGGCTCCTCTCATCGCCAAGGCCCGCCGTGCAGGTCACTTTGTGATTGTCCGCGCCGGCGAAAAAGGTGAACGCATTCCCCTGACCATCGCTGACAGCGACCCCAAGGCAGGCACCATCACGCTGGTAATCCAGAGTGTTGGCGACAGTACACGCAAGATTTGTGCCCTGGAGCCGGGCGAGTTCCTGCATGATGTGGTAGGTCCCCTGGGCCAAGCCACCCACATCGAGAAGTATGGTACCGTGCTGTGTGCCGGTGGTGGTGTGGGCACCGCTCCCCTGCTGCCCATCATCCGTGCCATGAAAGAAGCCGGCAATCGCGTTATCAGCGTGCTGGCTGGCCGCACCAAGGATCTTATCATCCTGGAGGACGAGGTGCGCGCATCGAGTGATGAGGTCATCATCATGACCGATGACGGCAGTTATGGCAACCAGGGTGTTGTCACCGTGGGTATGGAAGAAGTGCTCAAGCGCGAGCATGTTGACTACTGCGTGACTATCGGTCCCGCCATCATGATGAAGTTCTGCGCTCTGTTGACAAAGAAGTATGAGGTGCCCACCGAGGCATCGCTCAATGCCATCATGGTTGACGGCACGGGCATGTGCGGCGCTTGCCGCGTGACCGTGGGCGGCAAGACGCGCTTTGTGTGTGTCGAGGGTCCCGAGTTCAATGCCCATGAGATTGATTTTGACGAGTTGATGATGCGCTTGAAAGGTGCGCAATGATTAATGAGGAATTAGAAGTTAGGAGTTAGAAGTTTTTCAGGCGATAGTAATCGTGTTTAAAACTTACAACTAACAACTTACACTAACAAAGAAACAATACAATGGAACAGAACAATATGGAATCACGAAACGAACAGTGGCGCATCGACTTGCGCAATGCCAAGACTCCGAAGGAGCGCACCGCCATCCCCCGCGTTGAGATGCCTCAACTCGACCCCAAGTACCGCATCACCTGCAATGAGGAGGTGAACCAGGGCATCAGTGCCGAGCAGGCCGTCGTTGAGGCTAGCCGTTGCCTGGACTGCGCCAACCCGCAGTGTGTGACCGGTTGCCCCGTGAACATCAATATTCCTAAATTCATCAAGAACATCGAGCGTGGCGAGTTCGGCCAAGCCGCTGCAACGCTCAAGGAGACCAGTTCGCTGCCCGCCGTGTGTGGTCGCGTGTGTCCGCAGGAGAAGCAGTGCGAATCGCGCTGCATCCACACCAAGATGGGTCACCCCGCAGTGGCCATCGGCTATTTGGAGCGCTTTGCTGCCGACTGGCAGCGCGACAACCTGCCCCAGGAGGTTCCTGCCATGGCTCCCGCCAACGGCATCAAGGTTGCCGTTATCGGCAGTGGTCCCTCGGGACTGTCGTTCGCCGGTGACATGGCCAAGAAGGGCTTCAGCGTTACCGTGTTTGAGGCGCTGCACGAGATTGGCGGCGTGCTGAAGTACGGTATTCCCGAATTCCGTCTGCCCAACCACATTGTGGACTATGAAATCGAAGGCCTCAAGAAGATGGGCGTTGAGTTTGTAAAAGACTGCCTCGTAGGCAAGACCATCAGTTATGAGGATCTGCACGAGATGGGCTTCAAGGGCGTGTTTGTCGGCTCCGGTGCCGGTTTCCCGCGCTTCATGAACATCCCCGGCGAGAACCTCAACGGCATCATGTCGAGCAACGAGTACCTGACCCGCATCAACCTGATGGAAGCCGGCCGCGGTGGCGATACCCCCGTGCTGCGCGGCAAGACCATAGCCGTGATTGGTGGCGGTAACACTGCTATGGACTCGACCCGTACCGCCCTGCGTATGGGTACCGAGCGCGTCATCCTCATCTACCGTCGCAGCGAGGAAGAGATGCCCGCCCGTCGCGAGGAGGTTTGCCATGCCAAGGAAGAGGGTGTCGAGTTCAAGACGCTGCACAACCCCATCGAGTACATCGGTGACGACAAGGGCCGTGTGGTAGCGATGAAGGTGCAGAAGATGGAACTGGGTGAACCCGATGCTTCGGGTCGCCGCAGCCCCGTGCCCATCGAGGGCGCTATCGAGGAGATTCCCGTTGACCTGGTTATCGTTGCTGTCGGTGTTTCGCCCAACCAGTTGGTACCCCGCTCGATTCCCGGTCTGGACATCAGTAAGCGCAACACCATCGTTGTCAACGAGGAGACCATGCAGTCGTCGGTGGGCGACCTCTATGCCGGTGGTGACATCGTGCGTGGCGGCGCTACCGTAATCCTCGCCATGGGTGACGGCCGTCGTGCCGCCCTGAATATGGCCGAGGCTTTACTTGCAGAGTAAATCCCTGCCCCGTTACAATCCCATCGCTGTGGGCGACAGTCTTATTGTGCTGTTGCCCACAGTTGTTGTTATGCGTCAAGGCATGGCGATGTAGGGCAATCGCCGACTGAGCAGTGAGGCGTGGGGATGAATGGCGTGAGCCGGGAGTTGTTGGGTTCGAGAAATTAGGGTATGATGATTGTGAATTATTGTCTTTTCCATTGCTTTCTGTATTAAATCAACCATTATAATGCTTGTTACTTGACTGTTAAACAATGTGTTGCATTCAAGTCGCATTAGCTATTTCCTGAAATAATCTGCGACAAAAGTACATCTTTTTAATAATCTGGCAAAAAATCCCGCAAAAATCAATTATCTTTGCAGTGAATGAAAGTAAATAGGAAGCTAGGCATTGCTGCGTTGCTTGCGATTATTGTCGTGAGCATTGTATTGCTGTCCCGTTGCGACAACGACACGAGCATGAGCAACCGCGTGATAGTCCAGAATGAGACCTTTACCCTCACGGGCGACAGCATCATCGAGGACACGGTGTATGCCATGGCTCCCAAGCATGACCGTATCGAGACAAACATTACCATTAGCCGCCTTGATAGCCTCTACGGCAAATTTGACCGCGATGCGATACAATTCACCCAGGGCCGGCCATGGCACAAACGCAAAGGAGTACCAGCCAAGATGCCAGAATACAAGAGCGAGCAGCCGCTGGTCGATGCCCTTTACTACATGTCGGCCGAACGCATGGCCGATGCCATCGGCAGTAACGGGCAATTTAAAGTAACCCATAACATCAGCCGCCTGTATTGCTCCATTTACCTCTCACTGGCCGCACTCAAGCCACAGGAATCAATGGCCACCCTGAAGTCGCTCGTTGACCGTGACACCATCATCATGCAACGCGAGGGCCAATGGCCCGTAGTGAGTGACCACATCGGCTGGGCAACGGCAGCATGGGAAGTGTATAAAGCCACCGGCGACCGCCAATGGCTAGCCTACAGCAAACGCGCCATCGAAAAGACGCTCTCCATCAACAGCAAGGTGTTGCTCGACCAGAACACAGGGCTGATACATGGTGCCGGCTACACGACATCCAAGCCGCTGGGCGTGCGTCGCATGACCTGGATGGGCTATAACGACTTCTTTGCCTGCATGTCGCTGGGCAACAACATCCTGACAGCCCACGCCTATGCCATTCTGGGTGAGATGTGTGAAGAATTGGGTATAGAAAACACCTATGACAAGGACGCCCAGCGCTTCAAGGATGCCATCAACCAGCACCTGTGGAATGAGGATAAGGGATTTTACAGTTCTTTCCTCTATGGCATGGCGTTCCCGCGCCAGTCACCCACTACCGACAACACCTCACAAGCGATGTGTGTGCTGTGGAACATCGCCGATGATGACCGTGCCGAGAACCTGATTGCCAATACTCCCGTGTCGGATAAAGGCGTGAATGTCACCTATCCTGCCAACAATCCGATTGAGCCCTACCTCGCTAACTCGTCATGGGCAACCACGCAAGCCCTATGGAACCTGGCCGCCGCCTATGTGGGCAATGAGAATGCCCTGCGTCGCGGTTTGGGTGCGCTGTACCGCGCCCAGGCGCTGTACCAGTCGCGCGGCATCTGCATCAAGGACATTCCCATCGATGAGCTGGGTACCAGTGCCAGCAATGCAGCAATGATATTGAGGGTTTTCATGGGCATGGAATTCAAGCCCGAAGGCATTGAATTTGCCCCGATGGTACCAGAGGGAATGCCCGGTAAAAAGACATTGAATGGCTTTATCTACCGCAAATCGGTGCTTGATTTCACACTTGAAGGTACCGGCAATGACATCGCCTCCATTACCATCGACAACCAACCCATGGAGAGCGCTTTCCTGCCAAATGATATTCAAGGTCAACACCACATCGCCATCATGCTCAAAGACGGCAAGACCAGTAACCAGAAAGTCACCATACACCACGATGAGATCCTGCTGCCCCCCACCCCCACCGTGGTGTGGCAGGGAGACACTGGGCGCATCGTGGATTATGTGCCCGGCACGCCTTACCGCCTATCGGTAAACGGTGACCTCAAGGAGCTGAACGATTCGGTGTTCGTCTTGCCCCAAACCGATGCGTTTACTGAATTCTCGGTTGAAGTGGCCGGAAAGTACCTCAACGGTTTCATGTCCAAGCCCTTGATTAATTTTCACCTGACGCCACAGATAGCATTTTTCCCGACGACCGAGGAAGATTCGGTGACAATCCATGTGAGTGTGGCGCGAGGCGGAGACTACCTGCTGGATGTGGGCTACCGTCCCACCGGAACACTTGATGTGCGCCATGTGTCGGCCAACAGCCACCCGATGGGCACCCTGGTAATGGCCAATGGCAAGCAAAGCGACGGCAGTGAACTGTCCTACAGCAACATGGTGCATGTCAAATTGCTCAAGGGCGACAACGCCATCACTATCAAGCAATTGAGGCTACCCAAGTCGTTCACGCCCTGTACACCTGTTCATGTGAGGGTTATCAGTTTCTAGTTGCCTGACCGATTCGGTTGGGCAACCGACGAGAATTTAACACAGTCAAGAATCACAGATTTTTACAATTATAACTTACAATTACAAGATGAAACAGATGAAGTATTTTTGGATTGCAGCAATGGCTGCTGCGGCTTTAACAAGCCAAGCCGACGAGGGACGCTTACTGCGTTTCCCCGGCACCAACGGCAGCGAAGTGGCATTCAGCTATGCAGGTGACATCTACACCGTACCCATCACTGGCGGCACGGCTCGCAAACTCACCTCCCACAATGGTTACGAGGCATTTGCCCGCTACTCTCCCGACGGGCAGACCATAGCCTTCACGGGCCAGTATGACGGCAACACCGAGGTGTATGTGATGCCCGCACAGGGTGGAGAGCCCAAGCGCATCACCTTCAGCGCCACCAATCCCCGCGACGATTGGGGCGACCGCATGGGTCCCAACAACATCACCATGACATGGACTCCCGATGGCCGTGGTGTTATCTACCGCAACCGCATCAGCGACAGTTTTGACGGCAAACTGTGGTGCGCCCCCATCAACGGTGGCATGCCGCAGCAGTTGCCCCTGCCTGAGGGCGGTTTCTGCTCCTACAATGCCGATGGCAGCAAGATGGCCTACAACCGCGTCTTCCGCGAATTCCGCACTTGGAAATACTACAAGGGCGGTATGGCCGATGACATCTGGATCTATGACACCCAGGCCAAGACGGTAACCAACATCACCGACAATATCGCCCAGGACATCGACCCGATGTGGATTGGCGACGAAATCTACTTCATGAGCGACCGTGACAACCGCATGAACATCTTTGTGTACAACACTGTCAACGGCACGACCCAGAAGGTGACCGACTTTTCCGAGTATGATGTGAAATTTGCCAACTGCGGCGGCGGCAAGATTGTGTTTGAGAACGGCGGTTACCTCTATGTCCTCGACCCCAAGACCAAACGCAGTGAGAAAATCACCGTCTACCTGAACAGCGAGAACAACTTTGCCCGCGAGGAGCAGCGCAAGGTAAAGGACAACCTGACGGGTGGCAGCCTGTCGCCCGACGGCAGCCGTCTTGCCCTGAGCGCCCGTGGCGAGGTGTTTGATGTGCCTGCCAAGCACGGTGTGACACGCAACATCACCCACACTCCCGGTGTCCACGAGCGCGACGCCGCCTGGAGCCCCGACGGCAAGAACATCGCCTACATCAGCGACCAGACCGGTGAGACCGAAATCTGGATGCGCCCCGTCGACAGCGACAAGGCCATCCAGCTGACCAAGGACAATGACACCTATATCAGCGACATGGTGTGGAGCCCCGACGGTAGCCAAATCGTCTATACCGATCGCAAGAACCGCATGATTCTGCTCAATGTCAAGACACAAGCCAAGCAGACCCTGCTCACCGACGAGATGGGCGAAATCCCCACCCCGTCATTCTCGCCCGACGGCAAGTGGCTGGCCTACTCCCGCATGGGCACCAATGAGTTCAGCGTGGTTTACCTGTACAATATCGCCGAGGGCAAGGAATATCCCGTTACCGACCGCTGGTATGACAGCAATTCGCCTGAATTCAGCAGCGACGGCAAGTATCTGATTTTTGCCTCGGGTCGCGACTTCAACCCCATCTATAGCAGCATCGAGTGGAACTTTGCTTACCGTGATATGGAAGGCATCTACCTGGTGATGCTTGCCAAGGACACCCCCTCACCTTTCCTGCCCAAGAATGACCAGGTCAAAGGCACCGGTGACGCCCCCAAGGATGCTGCCGCTGACAATGCCAAGTCCAAGAAGGGCGGCAAGGCCCAGGCCGATACAGGCAGCGTGCGCATCGACATCGACGGCATTGCCGACCGCATCGTCAAGGTGCCCGTCGGCACCGGCAGCTACGGCAACTTCGTGTGTGACGGCAGCCACCTGTGGTACAGCGGCCGTGGCTCGGTAAGAGTGTTTGACTTTGAGGAGCAGAAGGACGAAGTAGTGGCCGACCGCGCCATGATGATTCCCTCGGCCGACCACAAGACCGCAGCCTTCATCAAGGGTGACGACCTGTTCATCGCTCCCTTGAGTGCCCGCAAAGCCGACCTGAGCGAACCCGTCAACCTCGACGACATGATAGCCACCGTCAACTATGACCAAGAGTGGAACCAAATTTTCAACGAGGCTTGGCGCGCCTATCGCGACGGCTTCTACCTCGAGAACATGCACGGTGTGGACTGGCAGGCGATGCACGACAAATATGCCGCCCTGCTGCCCTATGTCAAGAACCGCCTGGACCTGACCTATGTCATCGGCGGCATGATCGGTGAGCTGGCAGTGGGACACGCCTATGTCGACGGCGGTGACCACATCCAGATTGAGCACCACAATATCGGTATGCTGGGTGCAGAACTCGAGCAGGTTGCCGACGGCTACAAAATCAAAAAAATCCTGCGCGGAGCCCCCGACCGCGAGAGCCTGCGCTCTCCGCTTCTCGAGCCCGGCATGAACATCAAGGAGGGTGACATCATTACCGCCATCGACGGTGTGAGCGCCAAGGGCGTAGCCAACATCTACAGCCTGCTGCGCGACAAGGCTGGCGTGATGACTGAGCTTACCCTGAACGGCGGCCGCAAGGTGGTCGTTAAGCCCATCCAGGACGAGTATCCCCTGTACCACTACGAGTGGGTTCAGCACAACATCGACTATGTGAACGAGAAGACCGGCGGCCGCGTGGGCTATGTCTATATCCCCGACATGGGTCCCGAGGGCCTGCGTGAGTTCTCGCGCTACTTCTTTGCCCAGACCGACAAGGAAGCCCTCATCGTCGACGACCGCGGCAACGGCGGCGGCAACATTTCGCCGATGGTTATTGAGCGACTGCTGCGCCAGCCCTACCGCATGACCATGTACCGTGGCAGCAACTACAACGGCACCGTTCCCGAGCGCACGCTATATGGTCCCAAAGTGTTGCTGGTGAATAAGTACAGTGCCAGCGACGGCGACCTGTTCCCCTGGAGTTTCAAGGAGAACAAAATCGGCCCCGTTATCGGCACCCGCTCGTGGGGTGGCATCGTGGGCATCAGCGGCTCCCTGCCCTATATGGACGGAACCGACATCCGCGTTCCTTTCTTCACCAACTATGACACCCGCGGCAACTGGATTGTCGAGAACCATGGCGTAGATCCCGACATCATTATCGACAACGACCCGGTGATGGAGTTCAATGGTATCGACCAGCAGCTTGACAAGGCCATCGAGGTCATCCTTGAGCAACTCAAGGACCGCAAGCCCATGCCCAAGACCCCCGCACCGCGCACCATGCACGACCTGGGCGTAGATTGATGCTCGCTTAGCTCGCAGGTTAGAGGTTAAAGGTTAGAGAAACATCTGCTTTTAGTCTCACTGCAATTGCAGAATAAAGGTTAAAGAAGCGTCCGCACTCCTCTTGACTGGAATGCGGACGCTTATTAATACTCTATACTCTGCGATAGCCAATCATCACCAGTTGCCCGAGAGCACGCGGTTGATGATGTTGGCGACATCGTTGACATCAATGATACTGTCGCCGTTAGTGTCGCCTTTCTTAGGACTCACTGCTTCCTCGCTGACAACATTAAGGAAACTGCTCCAATAGGAAGTTGACTTGTAACTATCGGCCACAGCAGGATAGACATGCAATGCAGCGGACTGATAAACACGGTTATCAAAGGCATTCATGTTGGCCATCGTGGGCGGAGTGGCAGCCTTGCAAGTCACATCGGTCAACACGCTGCAACTGGAAAATGCCGAACTGCCAATGCGGTTCAAGCCTTTGCCCAGGGTAACGCTTTCCAGCCTGATGCAACCAAAGAATGCTGCGTCGCCAACCGAGATGACATAATCGCCAAGTTCGATACTGGTAAGGTTAGAGCAATAGCTGAATGCACTGTTTTTAATCTCAGTCACATAATCACCGATGGTCACTGCTGTCAATTCATCACAATCGCGGAACGCAGTATTACTAATGGCTGTCACCATGTAAGTCACGCCGTCATGAGTTACCGTATTGGGGATATTCACTACACCGCTATAGGACTTTGAGCCTAAGGTCTCTTTGGAAACGCTTACCTTGTTGTCATCGATAATGCTGTAGTAGATACCGTCCTCAATGAAATCATAACATATTGTCGGTTCAGCAATAATGAACTCGAGCATGGAATAACTGCTGTCCGTCTTGCCCGGGACGCTGGAATAGGTCCTCACCCTGTAATGGCCCGTGGCGGTAATGATGAGAGGTTCATCATAGAGTGTCCAATCGCCAATGACCCACTCGTCATCAACCAAAATCTCCAAGCGGTAATGGATTTCGGCTCCGGGTTCGGCACAAGTGATTGTCACCTTATAGCCAATGCCAGTAGGTAACACCTCTCCGGATATGGCAGGTGCGGCAGCCTGCTCCATGTAGGGCTCTGTTGCAACACCGGTAAAGTGCACACTGTAGTATTCGCCACCGATATTCATGCTCAGGCTAGCCGTATGGGTGCCGACCGCTTCAGGCGTATAGGTCACAACCGACTTTCCCACCCCACCAGGAGGAATAACACCAAAATCGCCTTCACACCAGATGTAGCCGGGCGAACTGTTAAAACCGCACAAAGGGTCGATGTTAGATGAACTGAGGTTGTAAACATAGACCGTGTCGGTCACCGTCTCGCCCACCAGACAGGTAAGGTTCATACTCTCAGGCTCAACACGCGCTTTGGTACCCCTAGCGGATTCGCCCATCGTGATCTCAACTTGTGCAACGGCTCCTAAAAATGCCATCGCAACAATTAAAAAAGTAAGGACTCTTCTCATAATTGTCAAGTGTTATTAAGGTTAATAATTGGCGCAAATATAGTGAAAAATCCTTTAAAATCAAGAATAAAACTACAAAAATATATGAATATTATTAAGCGGGAAATTGCATGCAATGCTAAATCGAAAACTATCTTGGGGGCGGTAAATCGAAACTAATAAGAATGGCATTGCTTATTTTCCTCGTTTCTAATTCTTAATGTTCGTGAAATGTGTTGATGGTATCGGGATTTTGTGTAATTTTGTAGTTTTGAATGGAAATGACAAGAGAAAGACGAAATATTGCTGTGCTGGGTAGCACGGGGTCCATAGGGCGACAGACGCTCGACATCATTACCGAGTACCCCCAGCTGTTCAATGCATGGTTGCTGGTGGCTCGCAGCAGTGCCGACCTGCTCATTGCACAGGCCCGCCAGTTCCACCCACACATGGTCATTATTGCCAATGAGCAATATTATGACTATGTGCGTGATGCGCTGGCCGACACCGACATCGAGGTGGCAACCGGCAGCAGCGCTATCGCCCAAGCCGTCATTGCCCCCGAGATTGACACCGTTGTCACGGCCATGGTGGGCTACAGCGGCCTGGAATCGACCATCGCTGCCATAGGGGCAGGCAAGCGCATCGCCCTGGCCAACAAGGAGACCCTCGTGGTTGCGGGCGAATTGATTGACAGCCTGCTGAAAAAGTCCGACAGTGTACTCTACCCCGTTGACAGCGAACACGGCGCCTTCTACCAGTGTCTTGTGGGAGAACGCATGGAGGATGTCGAGAAACTGTGGCTCACGGCCTCGGGCGGTCCCTTCCGCACGATGCCCAAGGAGCAGTTGGAAACCGTTACTGCTGCCGACGCGCTCAAGCATCCCAACTGGTCGATGGGAGCCAAAATCACCATCGACTCGGCCACGATGATGAACAAGGGCTTTGAGATGATCGAGGCCCGGTGGCTGTTCGGCATCAAACCCCAGGACATCGAGATTGTCGTGCACCCGCAGTCAATCATCCACTCGATGGTGGCCTTCAAGGACGGCTCGGTGAAAGCGCAGTTGGGCTTGCCTGACATGCACCTGCCCATCCGCTACGCCCTGGGTCTGCCCGACGGGCGCCTGGCGAGCGACTGCCGCAAGATGACCATCGATGACATGGCGATGTTGACGCTGGAGCGTCCCGACTTTGACAAGTTTCCGCTACTGGGTGCGGCCTATGCCGCGGCCCGCAAGGGAGGCACAGCCCCCTGTGTGATGAATGCTGCCAACGAGATTGCCGTGGCATCATTCTTGCAAGACAAAATCAGATTTACTGACATTTATAGAATCATTGAACAAACGATGGCTCAGGCCCCTCATGTGGACCATCCCACCTATGACGATTATGTGGCCAGTAATGACGATGCCCGCACCCGGGCAGCTGCACTGGTCGAAGAGCGCTATAGCCGCTAAGCAGGACTCCGCCATCAACCCAAAAAACGGAATTATAAACTCAAAACCATCATATGGACTTTTCATTTTTAACGACTCAATCATTCTGGATAAAGACCATTGAACTGCTACTGGCTTTAAGCATCCTGGTAGTATCTCATGAATTCGGACATTTCCTGTTTGCGAAACTTTTCAAGACCCGTGTAGATAAATTCTACGCATTTTTCAATCCCAATTTCTCTCTTTTCCGCATCAAGCGTGTTGACGGCAAGTGGCGTGTGCGCTTCTTCTCCTCCAACATCAAGGATGCAGTGGTCGAGATGAAGGATGAGAAGGGACAGGTTAAAAAAGACGAGAAGGGACTGGTAAAAAAAGACGAAAAGGGACTGGTAAAAAAAGACGATAAAGGACTGGTAAAAAAAGACGAGAAGGGCAACACGCTGTATCGTCCCATGACCGACCAGGAGCGTGCCGAGCTTCCCAAGGGCGACTGGCGCCGTGATCCCGACAACACCGAGTATGGCATCGGCTGGATTCCGCTGGGTGGTTACTGCCGCATTGTGGGTATGGTGGACGAGACACAGAGTGCCGCCGACCTAGCCACCGAACCTGAACCCTATGAGTTCCGCAGCAAGGCACCGTGGAAGCGCCTGCTCATCATGCTGGGCGGTGTATTGTTCAACCTGTTGCTGGCGATGATTATCTATTCAGGTCTCATGTACACCCAGGGCGAACATGTCATTCCGTTTGAGAAAATAACCTTGGGTATGGACTTCAGCGACACGGCCGAGAAATTAGGCTTCAGGGATGGTGATATTCCCGTGAAGGCTGATGGTCACAAACTGGAGAACCTGAACGACATGAATGACCTCAACGACCTGATTATGGCTAAGGAGGTGACCGTGTTGCGCAACGGCAAGGAGACTACCATCAGTATCCCCAAAGGTTACTTCTCGCAGCTTGAGGCTGACGCCAAAAACGACATACAATTCATGACGGTCCGCATGCCCGTTGTTGTCAAGAGCGCCATGCTTAACCAGGGCGGTGAGAAAGCGGGCCTGAAGGAGGGCGACCGCATGGTAGCCGTCAATGGCGTGCCCACACCGTCGTTTACCGAGTTCACAGCCGAGCTGACCAAAAACAAGGGCAAAAACATCACACTGGAGTTCCTGCGCGACGGCAAGTCGGTAACGGCCAGCAATGTGCCCGTTGACGATGCCGGCAAACTGGGCATCCAGCTTGCAAGCCTTCAAGAGGTATATGACACCAAGGTCCTGCATTATAGTTTCTTCCAATCGATACCTCGCGGCATCAAGATGGGAGTGGAACAGACCATTGGCTATATCAAGCAGCTCAAAATGGTCTTCACTCCCGAGGGAGCCAAGAGTGTGGGCAGCTTCGGCACCATCGGCAGCATCTTCCCCTCCACCTGGAATTGGGTCGGTTTCTGGAACATTACTGCTTTCATCTCAATCATTCTCGCTGTGATGAATGTGCTGCCTATTCCGCTGCTCGACGGTGGTCATGTGATGTTCCTCCTCTATGAGATAATAACCGGTCGTCAACCGAGTGAGAAATTCCAGGATATAGCGATGAAAATCGGTATGGTACTGATTCTTGCGCTGATGCTACTTGCTATCGGAAACGACATCATCAGATTCATAATCAAATGACCTATAAAACTGTAACTCTAAAGCGTGGCAAGGAAGAGTCCTTGCAGCGGTTCCACCCCTGGGTGTTTTCGGGAGCCATTGCTGCGGCCGACGACACCATCGAAGAGGGCGACCTGGTGACGGTCTATGCCCACGACGGAACGCTTATCGGCAACGGCCACAGCCAGATTGGCAGCATCGCCGTGAGGATGCTCACCTTTGACGACACTGCCATCGACGAGGCCTTCTTTGAGCAGCGCCTCAACGATGCTTACCAGATGCGCCAGGCCCTGGGCCTTCAACGCGATGACAACAACGCCTACCGCCTCGTTCACGGCGAGGGCGACTTCCTGCCCGGACTCGTGGTCGACATCTATGGTCCCACCGCTGTGATGCAGGCCCACTCGCCCGGCATGCACTTTGCCCGCGACATCATCGCCCGCGCATTGACCAAATTGCCGGGCGATGCCATCCGCAATGTTTATTACAAGAGTGAAACAACCCTGCCCTACAAGGCTCACCTCGACCCGGTCAACGACTATATTATCGGGGGCATGGAGACCGATGAGGCATTGGAAAACGGCCTGCGCTTCCATGTCGACTGGCTCAAGGGGCAAAAGACCGGCTTCTTTGTTGACCAGCGTGAGAACCGCCGACTGCTGGAACATTATAGCAAGGGTCGCCGCGTGCTCAACATGTTCTGCTACACGGGCGGATTCTCGGTCTATGCCCTCAGGGGAGGTGCCGAGTTGGTACACTCGGTGGACAGTTCGGCCAAGGCAGTGCGCCTCACCGACGACAATGTCGCGCTCAACTACGGCGACAACTGCGAGCGGCACCGTTCCTTTGCCGAGGACGCTTTCAAGTTCCTCGACAATATGGAGCCTAACGCCTATGACCTTGTCATTCTTGACCCGCCGGCATTTGCCAAGCACAAGAGTGCCTTGCGCAACGCCCTTGTGGGTTACCGCCGCTTGAATGCCAAAGCGCTGGAGAAAATGCCTCATGGCAGCATCCTGTTCACCTTCTCCTGCTCCCAGGCGGTGAACAAGGAACAGTTCCGCCTGGCGGTGTTCAGCGCTGCTGCCCAGACGCGCCGCAAGGTGCGCATCCTGCACCAGCTCACCCAGCCCGCCGACCACCCTATCAATATTTACCACCCCGAGGGTGAATATCTCAAGGGTCTCGTTCTCTATGTAGAATAATCAACACAACATCAACTATAATTTTTCCAGAAGACAATGAAAAAAATCACGATTCTTTTTGCTGCAGCAGCCTTGCTTGCCACGACAGCATGCAACGAGAAATTTGAAAAGCCCGCCGCCAACGGCAACGATTCAACAGTCAAGACCGAACAACAAGCGGCACCTAAAGACAGCGCGGCCAAGAGTCCCAAAATCAATGTCGATAGACCCAAGCCTACCAGCGACGGAAAAGACAAAGTGGTGGGCGAATTTACCGATGCCAACGGCTACCAGGTGAAACTCGTGAATAATGCTGACGGAGCCATCCACCTGAGCGTGTGGAAACCCGGCCAGGACAAGAGCAGCTTGCCTCAATATAATGTTGTCACCAAGAACTGCGTTATGGGCAAAGACAACTACATGATGAAAGGCGAGGACGGTAAATCCTATGTTGTGAATTTGACAAGCGATGGCGGAGAAATCTTCATCATGTCCAACAATACTATTCTCTATTCCAGCAAACAAAAGTAAACAGCCATGAACAAGACGCTGATTTTCTTTGCAATACTCGCAGTTACATTGGTCTCTTGCTCTAAACTCGAGAGCAACGAGAAGAAATACCTCGAGGGGATGCAAAGCCAGGAATATGAGAAGGCCAGCCAAGCTTTCAACGAATTCTGCCATTGGCTCGAGCAAGACCGCGAGACGATGACCTATGACTTCCACAACATGCGTGAGCAAATGGGCTTGAAGGCCGTCACCAGCTCTGACGGCCGCCTGCGTTGCTATAGCTGGAACACGACTCCCAACGACTCGCTGCACATCTATGCCGATGTGACGCAGTGGACGGCAGGCGAGAATTTCATAGCCTTCACCGGACCGGTAGACAAACTGCTCACCAACAAGGATTACCCTGTTGCCCACATGGTTGACTCGATTTACTCCTTGAAATTAGGCAACATTGATATCTACCTGATTGCACAGTCCTATGTCAACAAGCTTGGACATCGCCGCGCCTATGTCACGGCATGCACCATCAGCGACATCAGGCTCTTACCGATGCCCTTCTTCTTTGACGGCATCGACAACGCCGGCAACGAGGAGTTCAATGACGACGGCACTTACCCCATCGACAAACTGTTCAAGTGGGACGAGAAGACCGGCATCTTCTCGGCCTACACGACCGACGGCAACTACAACCTCATCCCCGGCAAGTTTGTCCAGTACAAGTTGGGTAACGAGCGTTTCACTCGTCTGACACCCGCGACAGCCAGCGAGTGAACGGCACTAGACCAATCATCAATCACATAATAATCACATCAATATGAAGAAAATGATTTTTGCCGCCATCGCGACGGCCCTATCAATGACTGCAATGGCACAAACCAGCAATTTCAACTACAGCGTTGACCGCTTTGCCGACATCGAGGTGCTGCGCTATGAGGTGCCCGGCTTCGAGAACCTCTCACTCCAGCAGAAGGAGTTGGTGTATTACCTCACCGAAGCCGCCATCAACGGCCGCGACATCCTCTTTGACCAAAACTGCAAGTACAACCTCCTGGTGCGCACGACCCTCGAGGACATCTACCGCAACTACAAGGGCGACAAGAACGACAAGGACTACCAGGCCTTCGTCAAGTACCTGAAGCAGGTGTGGTTTGGCAACGGTATCCATCACCACTACTCGATGGACAAGTTCGTGCCCGAGTTTTCTCAGAAGTTCTTTGACACGCAGTTTGCCGCGCTGCCCGGTGCCAAGGACCGCGCTGCCGAGAAGAAAGTGCTCGACCGTGTCATCTTTGACCCCGCCTTTATGGCCAAGCGCGTCAACCAGGCCGACGGTGAGGACCTGATTCTCACCTCGGCATGCAACATGTATGAGGGTGTTACCCAAAAGGAAGTTGAAGACTTCTACAACAACCTCAAGGACACCACCGACCTCACCCCCATCTCCTATGGTCTGAACTGCAAGGTGGTGAAGCGCAACGGCAAGATTGTCGAGGAGCCCTACAAGGTGGGCGGCCTCTACAGCAAGGCCATCGAGAAAATCGTTTACTGGCTCCAGAAGGCTGCCACCGTGGCCGAGAGCGATGCACAGCGCGCCTACATCAACGAGCTCATCAAGTTCTACCAGACGGGCTCACTGAAGACCTTTGACGATTACAGCATCCTGTGGGCCGAGGACACCCAAGACCAGGTGGACTTCATCAACGGCTTCATCGAGAGCTACGGTGACCCCCTGGGCATGACCGGCTCGTGGGAGGGCATGGTCAACTTCCGCAACGAGGATGCCTCGCGCCGCACTCGCATCATCAGCGAGAACGCCCAGTACTTCGAGAGCAACTCGCCTGTTGACGACCGCTTCAAGAAGAAAGAGGTTAAGGGCGTGAGCGCCAAGGTCATCACCGCCGCCATCCTGGCCGGTGACAGTTATCCCTCCACACCCATCGGCATCAACCTGCCCAACAGTAACTGGATTCGTGCCGCCCACGGTTCCAAGTCGGTAACCATCGAGAACATCACCGATGCCTACAACCAGGTGGCTGCCGGCAACGGCTTCAACGACGAGTTTGCCTACAGCGATGTCGAGATTCAACTCATGAAGAACTACCTCGCCCTGGCCGACAATCTGCACACCGACCTGCACGAGTGCCTGGGCCATGCTTCGGGCCAACTGCTGCCCGGCGTTGACCAGGATGCCCTCAAGGCCCACGGCGCAACCCTCGAGGAAGCCCGCGCCGACCTCTTTGCCCTCTACTACCTCGCCGATCCCAAGCTCATCGAGCTGGGCATCTTCAAGGACAAGGACACCTACAAGGCCGAGTACTACAAGTACATCATGAACGGCCTGATGACCCAGTTGACCCGCATCGAGCCGGGCAAGGACATCGAGGAGGCCCACATGCGCAACCGCAAGCTCATCAGCGAGTGGTGCTACCAGCACGGCAAGAAGGACAATGTCATCGAGTATGTGAAGCGTGACGGCAAGACCTACATCAAGGTCAATGACTACCAGAAACTGCGTGGTCTGTTCGCCCAGCTGCTGGCCGAAATCCAGCGCATCAAGAGCGAGGGCGACTACGAGGCAGGACGCCAGTTGGTCGAGACCTACGGCGTGAAGGTGGATCCCGCACTCCATCAAGAAGTGCTTGCCCGCTATGAGGGCCTGAACATTGCCCCCTACAAGGGCTTTGTCAACCCCATCTACACACCCGTCTATGACAAGAACGGCAAATTGATTGATGTCAAGATCTCCTACTCTGAGAACTACATCGACCAGATGCTGCGCTACGGTCAGGACTACTCTCCCCTCACCCGTTGATTTATCATTCAGTGTAGAGACGCAAACTTGTGTCTCTACACTGTTTATACAATCCTTTTATTACCGCTGTCTAACAATAAAAGAGGATAGGCTCAGCCCGTGAGAGCGTTACTGTTCATAGTAATCACCCCCCTGATAAACAAAACCGGTTAAACGATGAGCAAAGATAAGGTAATATATTTCCGATGCCCTTATTGCGGCACCCTCATGCGCGACGACAGTGTTGACGATGAATTCAATTATAAGAATGCCTTCTGGGGATCTGTGTTTTTCGGCACTACCATCGGACTGTTGGCAGGATTAGCAGGTCGCAGACGAGTCAAGTACCACTGCCTGAAGTGCGGCAAGAAGTTCTCCGTCAAGGTCTGATATCAGAAGTCAGACATCAATCGTTTGGTTCAGGGTATCCTGTCGCGCTCGCTTGAGACTAGGATTGTGCCCGCACAAGAAAACAAAGCATTCTCTTAATTTCTTGTGAGCCAGAAACGGGCAATCCTTAAAAAAGACATAGCGCCTCGGCAACTTAGCGCGAGGCAAGTATCAACAAACTGAAAACTGAAACTGAATCATTATGAAGAGACTAGCCATCATCTTAATGATAGCGGCAATTGCCGAGATAACCGCATTGGCCCAAACACCGCAGGCCGACTACCGCGTGATACCGTTGCCCGACAGGATTGACGGCATCAAGGACAATGTATTCAGACTAAACGGTTCCCAGCTGATTGATTACCCGAAGGGGAACCGTGACATGGAACGCAATGCGCTCCTGTTAAGCCAGTATATCGAGGAACAGACCGGGTTGCACCTGAGTACCCGTCCCGTCATCAAGGGCGACGCTGGCACTATCTCCCTGGTACTCGATGCCACGATGGATAATGATGAGGGTTACCGCATAACCGTTCGCTCCAAGTACATCGAGGTTTGCGGCAAGACTCCTGCCGGAGTGTTTTATGGCATCCAGACGCTGCGCAAGTCACTACCCGTCGGCAACTTTGAGGCTGTAGCCCTTCCAGCGGCACAAGTGGTGGGAAGTCCACAGTTCGGCTACCGCGGCATGCACTTGGACTGCGTGCGCCACTTCTTCGGCGTGGAGACAGTCAAGCGCTATATCGACATCATGGCGCTTCACGGCATGAACCGTCTGCACTGGCACCTGACCGATGACCAAGGATGGCGCATCGAAATCAAGAAATATCCCCGCCTGGCCGAGGTGGGCGGTTGGCGCAACGGCACCACACTGGGCCATAACTCGCCCGTGAACGACGGCATCCGCTACGGCGGCTACTACACGCAAGAAGAAATCCGCGACATCGTGCGCTATGCCGCCGACCGCTACATCACCATCATCCCCGAGATTGACATGCCAGGCCACATGGTGGCAGCGTTGACAGCCTATCCCGAACTGGGATGCACAGGCGGCCCCTATGAGGTGTGGGGCATGTGGGGCGTGCACGACGACATCCTGTGCATGGGTAAGGACCACACGCTTCAATTCGTACAAGATGTCCTCGACGAGGTGATGACCCTCTTCCCCAGCCGCTACATCCACATCGGCGGCGACGAGGCACCCCGTGTGCGTTGGGAGCAGTGTCCACTGTGCCAACGGCGCATCAGCGACCTGGGTATCCACGGAACCGACAACAAGAGCGCCGAGGCCTTGCTGCAGGGCTGGTTCACCACCCGCATTCAGGACTATCTGTCAAGGCACGGCCGTAGTATCATCGGCTGGGACGAGTTGCTGGGTTGTGACATCGCCCCATCGGCAACCATCATGTCGTGGAGAGGAGCAGAGCCCGGTGCTGAAGGTGCCAAACTCGGGCATGATGTCATCATGTCACCCGTGGGGCCTCTCTATTTTGACTACTACCAGACCAGTAACACCTGGAACGAGCCGACGGCCTTCGGGGGCTGCAACACCCTCAAGAAGGTCTATGACTTTGAGCCCATCCCCGCCGAATTGCCCGAGGCAGCGCGCCGCCACATCATCGGCGTGCAGGCCAACCTGTGGACCGAGTACATCACCTGCGAGCCACAAATCCAGTACCAAGTACTGCCCCGCATGGCTGCACTTGCCGAGGTGCAGTGGCTGCGGCCCACAGACAAGGACTATGACGACTTCTTGGCACGCCTGCCGCACCTTGTGGACATCTACAAGCGCTATGGCTGGACCTACCGCGCCAAGAGTCTGACTGAAAAGGATGAATAATAAGGATTCAGATATCAAGGGCGCTGTGTCATCATAGCGACTAAGTAATATAACCAAAATCTTGTTTAACCAATAGCATCAGTACAGTATGAAAAAAATAGTATTACTTCTATTGATTGCAATGGGCGCAGTCGGCTCAGCACTCGCTGTCACAGCCGACGATGTGCGCATCTACATCAATCCGGGCCACGGCAGCTGGGGTCCTAACGACCGTCCCATGGCCACTATCCCCTACCCGATGCTAGCCTCCACAGGCAGACCCGACACCTGCGGCTTCTATGAGAGCAACACCAACCTGTGGAAAGGTCTCGAAATGCGCCTCGCACTCATGAGAATGGGTGTCAAGGGCGAGAACATCACCATGTCGAGGACTGCCAATGGTCCGTACCCTTATGTCAGCGGCGCAAGCAATGAATTCCAGTACAACAAGAAGTTGACTGTCATTGCTGCCGAGGCCGAGGAGGGAGACTACGACATGTTCGTCTCGATACACTCCAACGCTGCCACCGAGGGCACCTCGACCAACTATCCGCTCTACCTGTACCGCGGAACCAACGAAAGCGAGGCCGTCAGCGGCAGCAAGGCAATGTGTCAAGCAAGTTGGCCTCGACACTGGATGAACCAGGTAGATCCCACCAGCGGCAACTGGAGCATGACCAACACGGTCATCAGGGGTGATGTGACCTTCTACAACGGAGGTAGCAACACGACCAACAGCGCTTCGGGAATCACCTACTACGGCTACCTGGGCGCACTCAAACACGGAGTACCCGGGTTCCTGGTTGAAGGCTTCTTCCACACCTATCAGCCAGCACGGCACCGCGCACTCAACCAGGACTACTGCCGTCAAGAAGGTGTCCGCCTGGCACGCGGCGCAGCCGACTACTTCGGCATCAGCGGCGAGACAACAGGCTACATCATGGGCAGCGTGAAAGACGCAGTCAATAGCCTGGAGAACAGCCTTTATACCTATGCTTCAGGGTCCATCGATGCCCATGCGCCCATCAACGGAGCGACTGTCAAATTATATAAGGGCGGCAATCTTGTCGGCACCTATGTCACCGACAACAACTACAACGGCATCTTCGTGTTCAACGGCTTGACGCCAGGCAACGACTACAGCATCACGGTTACAGCAAGCGGATACAGCCCGCTGAGCGCACAAGGCAATTACACGGTGAGCGCCAACGAGACTTCCTATATGGTGCTCTACATGACACCCGCCAACGACAAGGTGAAAGGCATCTTTGCCTACGACCTGAACCGCACCACCGGCAACAACGGCAACTACATTTTCACATTCAAGAGCAACAGCAACGCCAATGCGGCGCATCTCGTGTTTACCGACAGCGTGAGCGGCGAAACAGTGGGACAGATTGCACTCAGCAATGTCGTTGAGGGTATAAACACCTTTACGCTGGCGCAAGAAGACCTGCCCGGCAGCAACGGACAGGTCATGAACTGGGCCGTCAATGTGGTGGGACAGCCCATCACAACCATCCAGCGGCTGAATGCCGTCAACGCCACCTATACACGCGCCACCGTAGCCATCGACCGCAGTCCCGAGAGCAGCCACTTCGGCACCATCTATGTGGGCGAGCGCATCGCCAAGGACAATGCAGGCAACGGCCTGTACGCCTGTGATGTCAACGCTCTGCCGATGAACACAAGCGTCTACAACGGAGGCATCACCTGGGCCAACAACCTCAGGATTGCCGTCGACGGACAGGGCAAGGTCTACATCCCCGAATGGGGCGATGCCACCTCGGGCGTCTATATCGCCGACCCCGACCACCTGGACGGCACCTTCAGCCAGTTCTTTGTGGGAACGCGCAACTCGGCCGGACTGATCACTAACGACGGACAGAGCGTCGGCAGTTCCACACCCGGCGTATGGATTCAGGGCAGCGGGGCCGACACCCGCCTCTACGCCTTCCTCGAGGATGTCGTGGCACCCTCGGGCAAGGGCAACAATGTGGGCATCTACAACATCGGACAGC
>Ga0310695_10002905_pt1 | contig 34915 bp, 33 predicted proteins | sample RumenRJG_04DNA_FD_203882 | JGI IMG/M metagenome (GOLD analysis project Ga0310695, IMG submission 203882) | Bovine rumen microbial communities from Lethbridge, Alberta, Canada - RJG_04 (v2) (version 2) | ecosystem: Host-associated > Mammals > Digestive system > Stomach > Rumen | place: Canada... | reverse complement strand
TTGTAGAGCTCCTTGGCCGTCGCAGCCTTGGTGCCCGCGCTCGGGTAGAAATACCCCTTGGTCGGGTTGCTGCGGAAATAAAGGAAGACACCGCCTGCCGACGGTATCGCCCTCGCGAAACAGCTGGAAGACATGAACAGCGGGCGCCTCGGCTCGTTGTCGTTGTCCCAGTATTCCTCGTGGAGGTTCGGGTTGTTCAGCTCCGCGATTGCCGCGCGGCGGGCCGCTAGGCTGTTCTTGTAGACGGTCCCGACGAGCGACTGGTATTTCGCGAACACCCTGTCGCGCATCGCTTCCGACTGACGCTGCGCAGCCTTGCGGTTCTTCATGCTGCGGGAGTTGTTGAACGCGGTGTCGAACTGGACTTCAAACCTTACGGCCATGGACTACCCCCTTTCAGGCGCGTATGCACGGTCGGCCGCGTCCTGGGCGCCCTGGCGGTAGCCCGCGTCCTCGGCCCGGCCCGCGATGTCCTGCTGCTCCATCGCCGCCTTCTGGGCGTCGAGCATCAGGCGGTCGGTTTCGTTCTGCGCCTTGGCCTGGTCGCGTTCCGCCTCGTTCATCAGCTTGGCGGACTCGAGCTGGATCTTGGCGCCGTCAACGTAGCCGTCCTTTTCGAGCTTGGCCGTTTCGAGGGCCATCTTGTTGCTTTCCTGGATCTGGAACTTCTGCCAGTCGAGGACGCGCTGTTCGCGGTTCTCCATCAGGCTGAGCTGGGCCGTGTCGAGTTCCTTCTGGAGCTCGCCGTTGGCCGCAATCTGCTCGTCGAGCTGCATGCCCATTTCGTCAACGAGGGCCTTCATCTGTTCGAGCTGGTGCACTGCGAGCGGGTCGATGTCCGTGTTGTCGAGGAACTGGACTTCGCGCGGGAGGTTGGCGATAAGGTTGCGGGTCATGTCCTCGCCCACGTCGTCTTCCAACGTGCGTGCGAAGTAAACCGCGAGGATGCCCTTCATTTCGTCCGGGCATACCGCGCCGAGGGCCGTCAGTTCCTGGCGGGCCTTCATTTGCCGCGTGATTACGCTCGGGCCGTTTTCGAGGGTGAAGCGGAGGTCGGCCCCGCCCGTCAGCATTTCGATGAAGATTTTCGCGAGCACGTTGCATGCGGAAAACGCGTTCTGGTAGTAGCTTGCCGTATTGGCTTCCTTGCTCGTTTGCTGGCGGAGGATTTCAGTGGCCGTCCGTTCCGGCGTACCCTGCGGGATGCCCGTCAGCGGGACGCCCACCACGTCTTCCATAAGGGTGCGCGTGGTCGTGATGACCGACTGCAGGTCGCCCGTTTGGAACTGTTCCACGATGGGCTTGGGCTCGTGCTCGCCCTTCCACATCACCACGAGGGCGTCGTCCTTGTCGCTGTTCGCGTAGCTCTTTTCGAGCCCGTCGATGGCGTCCACGTTGATAAGGTAGTTGGCCTTGGTGCTGCGGCCGCAACGCTCGATAAGCGTGGAGTATGCGATGTTGGCGCCCAGTTCGAGGTTGAGCGTCAGCTGGATGATGCCGTTGTAGTTGATGTCTTCCTTGTCGTAGATTTCGTTACCGGCGATGCGGATAATCGGAATGAACTTGATCGGGAGGACGTCCGACTGGACAATCTTGTCGCCACAAATCTTGTAGAAGTGGACGCCCTCGTTTTCCTTCACGTAGTAGGAAACGATGGCCGTCTGGTCTTCCGGGCAACCCCACTGCTCCATGTCGTTGAGGTCGAGGGCCGCGCGGGTCTGCGGGTAGTTCATCGGGACGACATCCTCGCCGTAGAGGCGCTTCGCCTTGCGCAAGGAAATGAAGTTCACGATGGCGCCTTCCTCTGCGTCCTCGCCCGTCGTCGAGCAGCATGCCGGGTCCAATGCCACGGACTGCAGGTGCTTGACGCTTTCGAGGGTAATCTTCGCCTCGCCCGTCAGCTCGTCCTGGTCCGTCGATACCACGAGGAAGCCGTAGCCGGAGAGCACGGCCTTGCGGAAAGCGTCGAGGAGGGCACTCTTCACGTCGTTGTCGGCTTCGAGTGTGTCGATGGCTTCCTGGACATTCTTCAATTCGCCCGTCTTGTCCTTCAACTCCGTATGCCACGGGCTGGCCGACATGGGCGACGCGATGGCGTTGCAAATGACGTTCCAGTTGTTAAGGGAAAGGCACTGGCGGTTCTTGCCGCTCCGATACTGCTTCTTGAACTCGTCGTCCCAGAAGTTGCCGGAGTAACGGCGGAGGTCCTTGGTCGCGCGGGAAAGTGCGGAACCGAACCTGCGGCTGGAACGCTTCAGGAAATCGGTGCACTGGTTGATGATTTCGAGATCTTCTTGCATTGTAACTCCTTGCAACATGCAATAAGTATCGGGTTAGTCCAAGTGGTAGCTGTAACGGCACTGACCGGCGAAACCGAACTTGCTCGGCTCGTCCTGCGCTGCGTAGAGCACCTGGTCAAGGGAGCTGTTCCAGTCGTCGATGTCGTCGTTGTCGCAATACCTGATGCCGGTATAGTGGAACTTGATCGGGCGGAACGAGCTGGCGTATGCCACCTGCGCGTTGCCGGTAACGTTGGAGTTCAGCAGCACGCTCTCGACATGGAACGTGTTCGTGTAGAACGGCCAGTCCGGGAAACCGTCCGGGCGGATGAAGCAAGTGATGTCCGCCGTGATGTTGACATGCTGGTTCCCCTTCAAGTTCGGGAGCCGGAAGAGCTTGTCTATCGGGAGCACCACGTCCTTGAAATTCACGATCCAGTAGTCGTCCCACGAAATGTCGCGCTCCGGCGTAGTGCGCCCGTCGTGCACGACCCAAATGCCCGTGGAGTCGGTCGTCCCCGGGACGTTCGAGCAGAATACGCCGTAATCGACGTATGGCTCGTTGCCGTAAGGACGGAGCTGGTTGTAAGGCATGGTGTAAGTGATTTCCGCCTTCTCCGTCGGACAGCCGCCGTAGTTGTTCAGGTACTCGAACTTGCGGCTGACGGCGCCGCTGTAAGAAATTCCCGTCCAACGGCTGTCGTCAACGAAGTTGTGGTCCGAGAAGTTCCCTTCCCAGTGGCTGAGCGTGCTGACCGGGGAGGAAGAATAGTCCACCCCCGTTACCGGGCTCAGGTAAATCTTCGCGCTTCCCGTAACCGTGTTCTTCGCGAAGAGGCCGCGGTAAACGTAGCCCGGATAGTCCACGCCGCCATAGGTCAGCGTGATGTATTCGGGGAACTGGTAGATGTCCGCGTTCACCTCGCAGCCGATGTACTCGTAGTCCGTGAAGTTGTCCTGGCGCACGTTGATGCGGCAACGGCGATACTTCGGGGCCACGCCGATGGTGTAGAAGTCCGCCTGCACGTCAACGTCGTCGAGAAGCAGAGTCTGCAACACCTGGATATGGTGCGACGGGTCGAACGTAACGGATCCGCGGCGCCACTGGACGGCGCTTACCACGAGGTCCTCGGTGTTGGTGATGGTCAGCCAACAGTCGATGATGTTCAGGCTGTGCTGGGAACCCGTAAGCTGGACGGTGCCGGAAACGTTGTGTAGTTCCACGTTGCCCTGGATGGTAACGTTGCTGAACTCGGCGTTCTCCGCGATGGAGCCCGACGGGAGCGAAAGGTTGCTGACCCGCTGTTCGCCGAGGTCGCCGAAGTCGCGTTCCCCGTTGCGGAGTTTCAGCACGATATAGGTGTTCGCGCTCTCGCAGTTGGAAAGCTCGATGCGACAGTTGGCAAGCTGCAAGTTCGACCAGTTGTAGTCGGTCGTGAACCAGTCCGTGTGGACGGTCATGTTCGTCATCGTGATTTGGCGCCCGATGCGGTGCGTGCTGTCAACGGTGCAGTTGTCGAACTGGCACCCAGTCGCCGGGTTCGCTTCCACCACCACGTTCGTGTCGGCGAGGAGGCACGGCCGGTTCTCGATGTCGATGATGAAGTCCTTGGTGTCGATATGGTTGCGGCACTTCCACGAGAGGCGGACGGTCTTGGAGTCGATGGTCGTGTTCTCGTTCTGGAAACTGAACGATGCCTTGCGGTCGAACTCGCCGAGCATTTCGCTCTCGGACTTGTCCACGAAGACGGTCCGGTCGCTTACGTCGTAGCCGTTGCGGCTGTTGACATGGAGCCCGCCGAACACGAAATACGGATACGCTTCCGAACCGTTGAAGAACGGGCGGATGGACTTCGCGTTGCAATATGCAACAAGCTGCGCAATTCCCGTGGTGTGGTTGACGGTCGAGAAGACGGAGTCCTGCGGGAACACGCCGAAGTGGCGGCTGTCGCAGTGCTCGGTCGGCTGGACCATGATCCACCTGCCAGTAAGCGCATGCTCGGACTGGATGACGGAACCGTTGTCGTCGTCGGCCTCGCTCTGCGCATCGAACACGTAGTTGATGGGTTCCTTGTCGCCCGCGGCGTAGTAGCCTTCGAGCGTAACCATGCGGATGCCGTCAACGAGCGGGACCTGTGCCGGGTCGAGCTCGCGGAGGCCCTGCATTGTCGCGACGCCCATGGACGACTGGCCGTCAACCTGGCGCATGTCGACGGAGGCGCTTTCCACCGTGTATTGCAGCGACCACTTGCTCTCGTCGCGGGTGTCGATGCCCTCGGCTTCCTCGTCGGCGAGGCGCCCGTCGCCGACATACTTGTACATGTACGCAATGACGTCCACGTCCACGAAGACCTGGTTCACGGTGCGCCCGAGGCTGTCGGTCAGCTGCGGGTTGGCGAGGGGGACATGGTCCCCGTCGAAGATTTCCGCGGACGTGTTTCCGTCCTTGACCATGAACTGTACACAGCCGTGGAGCGGGTTGCCGTTGCGGTCGTAGTAGCGGTCGCGGTTGTCAAAGTTGCGGAAAGATGCCATTGCTATTCTCCTTTGAGCGCCCTTTCGACGGCGTTCTTCTTTTCCTTGGGCAAGGACTTGAACCACTCGGATTCCTTGAAGTTCGTTACTTTGTCATCGTAAGACATCGGCTGGAACGGGTTGGCCTTCAAGTTTGGCTCGACGCCCGTGCCCACCGCACCTGCAATGCGGCCGAGTACAAGGCCAAGGCTATACTTGTTCTTGCCGGTTCCCATTGCTGCTTCGGCCGCATACTTCTCCGGGAAAGTTGACTGGAGGCGCCCCAGTGCCGACTTGTTTGCGTCATAGGAAACGCCAGTCAGGACGTTTCCGCGTTCGATCGTCGGGAACTTAGCCGGTGCCCTATAAAGTCCCATTGCGCGGGCGATACCGTCGTTGTCCGGCGTAACGATTACACCTCGCATTGCGTGGCTCGGTCCCATGCCAATAACCCGCTCGATGTTAAAGCCATCAATAGTGGCTTCCGGGTTGATTGCCGGATTGCTTGTTTCGTATGCAGCAAGCCTTGCCTCAGCGGCCTGCACGTCGCGTGCAGCCTCGTCGGCCTCGCGTGCGGCCTCTTCGACGGCACGCTGCTTGGACACGCCGTTGATTGTCCGCTTCCTGCTCGCACGGATCATGTCGAACTTGTCGGCCGCAGCCGCCTCGCGGCGCTGTGCGTCTTGAAGAGCGAACATCACGTTGTTGCGTTCCATTCCGCTTTCAAGCCCCAGTGCATTGAGCTTTCTAGCTGCATTGTCCCATGTAGCGGCTGCTTCCAAATCAGCAACACCCGCAAGTCCACCCTGCGGCCTGCCACGTTGCACGCCCTGCTGTGCGGCGATGCTCTGGTTGCGGGCTGCGATAAGTTGCTGCTTCAATAGTTTTTCTTCCGCAGCAACCGGATCGTCGGCTCCCCTGAGCCCACGCTGGAACCCACGAGAGAGCGGCTTTGCAGCCATGCTCCCGCCACGGGAAAGGTAGCCACCCAACCACTGGGCGCCTGCCGGGACCGTCGCGGCTGCTACACCCGCCTGCAATGGAGCGAACGGGTCAACCCTGAAACCGCCCTGCGCATTTGCGGCCTGGCGTAAAGTTTCTGCCCCCGCGTCGGCGAGGCCGATACGGAGCGGGGAAGCCATCAGGTTCTTCGATGCGGCCATTCCGCCCATCAAGGCGCCAGTAACGAGGTCGGTCGCGGCCGCCCTGTTCAGGCGCCCGTCGTCGAAGTCGCCCGTCAGCGCCTGGCGGGTTGCCTCGTCTGTAACGGTCGGGTTGAGGGCCATGCCGAGCTTCTCCACCGGGCCGGCCTCGTTCACTTCCTGCTGCACGATTTGGCCGCGGTCATAGTTCAGCTGGTGCTGGGCGAGCGTTTCGATGAACTTCCGGTAGTCTTCCTTCTTGGTCGGGTCGAAACCGAACTTCGGCATTTCGAGCTTCAAGTCGCGATACGACATGTCGCGCCAACCGCGCTGTCCTTCCTGCGGGACAATCAGCTTCTGGTATTCTGCGAACTCTGTCTTCTTCGCGGCCGTAATCGGGTCGTCGCCGTTTTCATACAGCCACTTTTCGAGCTTGTTCGCGTCGTATGCGGCAAGGCGCTTCGATGCCGCCTCGTCGAAACCTTCTTCCGGTATGCGGCTGCGGATCTTGGCCACGTTCTCGTCGGCGAGAACCTCGATGGCCTCGTCGCGATCGGCGGGAAGACGCCTCAGCTCGCCCGGGAAAATTCCCTTGCTGAGGACATCGTCGTAGTAGCGCTCGGCTGCTAACCGGGCTGCGTCGTATGTTTCATTCTTCCATGCCATTGGCTGATACCCCGATTACTTGTTAAAGGGAACTTCGCGGAGAACCTTGCCCTTGTCGGTCGTGACGGTTCCGCTTCCGTCGTTGAACGCCTTGATGGTCACCTTGACGGTCTTGCCGTCGATGTTCAGGTTCTCGTCGCGTTCGGTCTTGCCGTCGCGGCGCATGCGGGCGATGATGGCGCGGAGCCCCGCGTCAGTCCACTGCTTGCCGACAGCCGCCTTGATGGGCCCGAGGTCGGGCGGAGTAAGCGCCTTGATCTTGTTGTCCAGTTTCGTAACGAGAGTGTCGTAACCCTTCTGGTCCTTGTACTTCTCGATTTCCTTCTTCTGGGCCTTCAAGTCGGCAATCTTCACGCCCTTCCGGTCGATTTCGGAATTGGCCTTCTCCTGCGCCTTCTCCCAAGCCTTCGTGGTTTCGATCAGGTTGCGCTTGTTTTCGAGGCCGCTGTTCAGTTTGGCGAGGTCCTCGGCGACGTGCGTGTTGCCTGCGAACGGCTTCAAGGAAGCGATTGCCGCGTCGATGTCCTCGGGCGTGGAAGTGTCCGTGTCGATGACACCCTGTGCCTTGGCGCTGACGTTCTGCCAGTCAGCCGGAACAGCCGGAGCCTGCGGGGCCGGTGTCCCGTCATCCGCCGGAACAGTTTCCTGGCTCTTTTCCGGCACGGTCGGACGCTTATACCAACCCTTCTTTTCACCGTAGTCTTCATAGAAATCTACGTATGCCTGCGCGTCGGCCTTGTCCTTCTCGCTGCTCTTCGGGTTGCTGTTCACTTCCCTGAGCGCGTTCTGGGCAAGCGCATAGTCCTTGCGCCACTGGTAGCGCTGGTCGTCGTCGGCCATGCCCTGCTGGAGCTGCATCATCTTCTCGCTGCTTTCACGTTGCAGCTTGTTCTGGATTGCGGCCTGCAAGGAAGTTTGGTAGGCGTCAAGACCCGAACGGTCGCCGTTCACGATGTAGTCGAAACGGGCCGCGCGGTATTCCGGCGACGTGCGCTGCGGGTTCTCCGATGCCATGCGGGCCTTGACGGCCGCGATGTCCTTGTCGATTTCTTCGATACTGCGCATTAGTAAAGCCCCCTCTTAGGTCTATAAAGGCTGTCGAAATTGTTGTTCAGCCTGCTTTCCAGTTCGGTTCTGTCATTTAGAAGACCGAGAGCGGAATCTGCATACCAAGGTGCATTAAGCACTCTGTTCGGCTCGTAGCCTCGCATGGCCTCCGAAAACATTTCGGCCTGGCTAGGGCCTGTCGGCTGCGTATGCTTTGTGTCAATGGTTGAACCGCCCATGTTGGCCAAATATTCATTGACAGCTTGCCGCTGCGCAACCTGCTGGTCATACTTCTGTGCAGCAACCGCTTCCTCGCGTTCCTTTTCGAGAGCGGCGAGCTTCTCCTCGTCGCTTCCCCAAGTTTCGTAAGTGCGGCCCGCGGCTTTCAGGAAATCGGAAATGGCCTTCGCGTTTTCCTGTGCACGGGCGTTCTTCCTGTCAGTGTATTCCTGCTTCCGGCGCATTGCGTTGTCGAGTGCGGCCGTAAGGATCTGTTCGCGGTTGTCCCTTGTGTAGATGCCTGCCATAGTCCCTCCTTAGTAAAGCCCCGCCATCGCGGTGCTGTAAGATGCCTGTGTCCCGAGCTTGTCCTGCTGGGCCCTGAGCAAGTCGGCCTGCTTGGAGTCCATCGCGTTGAAGTAGTCCTGCGCGAGGTTGCCCTGCATGGTCAGCTTCGTGTCGGTCGCGGCTCGCTTTGCGTCGAGCATGTTCTGCATGTTGCGGACGTAGTCGTTGTACTGCGAATAGGCGAAGTTGCGCTCGTCCTTGTATTCCTGGTTGGCTTCCTTCCAGAGCTCGTTGTCCTTCTCGGCCACCGCCTTCGCGATTGCCTGGGCCGCACCGGAACCGCGTCCGAGGCCGGCGCCTGCTGCGCTGTGCTGGACCTGCGCCGTCATGTCGCCGATGATTTGGTCGTAATACGGGTTGATGTAGTCGTCGCGTGAACCGACACCGTATTCGGCCGCGTTGAACTTCGTCGGAGTGTAGACAAAGTCTTCCGGCTTGTAGCCCGCCATGGCGTCGCGGTATGCGTTCACGTCCGACGCCTGGCCCAAGGAACCGCGCGTCGCGTAGTAGTCCTTGATGTCCTTCATCATCGCGTCGTATTGGTTGGCCGCTGTTGCTGCCTCGCCGGAAAGATATTTACGCGCGTCGCGACGGGACTGCCTGTCCTGGTCCTGCGCGTATAAGTTGCTGGCAAGCGATGCCGCCGCGATGCCGCCTGCGATAAGTGCCGGAATCATGCCGACCTCCTAGTTATCCTTCTTCAATTTCAACATTCCCTGCGCCGATACGTCAGCACCGAGCGCAAGCGTCAACTTCGAGCCCGTAACCTGGACCCTGGAACCGTCCGAACAAATCAGGAAGCCGTCATACACTTCCGGGAGCATGTAGTCGGTTACGTTCGCTCCCTTGTACGCAATCACGAACGCCACGTTCTTGATTACGGTTATGCTTCCCCAAGCCTGGCCGTCGTAGCCGTACTTGCCTTTCAGGCCCTCGACGTTCATGTTCTCCTGGGAATACCTGACGAGTTTCAGTTCGTTCTGCATATTCCCCCCTAAGCGAACATCGCGCTCGGGCTCCACCCGACTTTCAGGTTCTCGATGGCGAAAGGTATCTTCTCGGTCGTGCTGACTTCGAGCGTGAAGAACTTGCCGAAGCCGAGGTGCCATGCCACCGTGTTCCACTGGTAGTCACCCACCTTGCCGAGGTAGTAGTCCTCGTAGTCCGAGAAGTTACCGCCGTCCCAAGAATACCTGATGGAAACGCGCGGGTTCACGTCGTCCGAGGGCTGAGAAACCGCCCCGTCCACGAGGTTGAAGAACCGCGTGTCGTGCTGGCCCTGGTTACATACAAGTTCAAGGCTGTCGATGAAGAACGGCTGGTCGTTCGACGTAAGAACGCCGCCCCTGCGCATCTTCAAGATCTTCCGCCCGTCGTGTTCCTCGTATGCGTGCTCGTCCATGTAGCACAGCCATCCGTCCTCGCTCGCGACCATCGTCCGCTCGTATGCGAACACGGCGTGGTTGTAGCGCCAGTAAGTTAAGTTGTTCGTAGCGTCGTAGCTTGCGCGGCGGTGCCACTTGTTCTCGGTAACGTCATAGACATACGTAATCTTGCTGTCCTCGAAAGTCAGCGAGTAGAAGACATGCCTGTGTTCCTGCCAAATGCTCGCGTATGCGTTCGTCGGGTTCACCATTTGCGCAAGCTCGCGTTCGAGGTCGCCCGTGGAAATCCTGGTCAGCGTGGTATCGGACAGCATGAACACGCCCGAGTCGCCCACGTCGGAACTTCCGAGCCAAATCGTGGTATGCCCGAGCATGGCGAGGGAGTTCACCGCCTTCAGGCCAATCATGCCCGCGGCGTTGTCCGGCGAGCTGAACGGGTTGTTCTTGTCGTCGTTGAACGAGAAAGCCTGCCACGACCTTGGGCCAAAGGTGTACAGCTTACTGCCGTTGGAACACAATGCAGTCGTCGCATCGGTACACCATTCCGAAAAAGTCAAGAAACCGATGTTGTTCGTAGTCCCGAGGCGCCAAATGTCGTAGTCGATGTCCCCGTGGCTGTCCGTAACCTCGAAAGGATACTGTATGCTCGTGTAGAACGTATCGGTATCCTCGTCATTACATACAAGGTAACCAAAAAGGTATGCAATGTGGCTGGGCTTGATGCGGGTGGTTTCGTCGTTCGGCCTTACCGGGAGCTCGATTGTGCGGAAGTCGTTCTGCTGCGTAGCGACCGGGACGGTAACGTCCACGGCATAGCAGTTCACTCCGTCCACGATGACGAGGTGCGGGTGCGCGTCGTTGTAGCCCCCGGTTTCCGTCATGCGGCACTCGGTGTTGTTCGTTTCGATACGGGCGATCTTCTCGTGCGTCCCGTCCTTCCTGAACATGTACAGCCAGTTGCCGAACACGCCATAGAGCACCGGCTGGTTGTCGATGCCCCTGGAAACGCGATAAAGACCGCGGCAACGGCCGCCGAGGCGTTCCTGGTCGAACTTCCGTTCGCCACTTACTGAACGCATGAGCAGCTGCGTGCTGTGTTCGGTCGGGTTCTGCGTTTCGCAGTACATGTTCAGCGAATCGCCAAGGCCCACCTTGACGATGTTGCTGCGGGAAAGCGAGCCCGCGATGTTCTGGACTAGCAATACCCTGTTGGCCATTTAGAACCCCCACATACGGCCGGAAACCACTCCCCAATAGGAGCTCCGTTCGGCGTCAGTGCTTTCCCTGCGGACCTCCCTCTGGTCGGCCTTCGGGGTGCGCACGTTCTCCAGCATCACTCTGACATCATCCGCGAGCCTTGCGATATGGGCGTCGTCCATCCTCGGGTACTTGACGGCCAGGCTATGGGTAAGCGCTACCGTAAGCAGCTCGATATAGGCGTCCGGGATACGGAGATCCGTATCGAAATCGAACTCTATGGCGCGGTTGTAGTCGAGCTTCAACTTGATTGCATTGGAAACGATGTAGGGCTTGACCTCGATTTCCCATTCGCCCTGCGCGAGCTCGCGGAAAGTCCACACGAGGTCGCCGTTGGGCTGGGAGTAGAAGTCGCCTCTCGGAATAAAATTCAGCTTCAACATGCCGTAAGGCTGGTTGCGGTCGATGTTGAGGGTGTTCAGCTTCGCCACCCCCGGGACCCTTACGTGGTATGCGTCGGCGTAGCGGCGCATCTGCTGGTAGCGGGGGTCGAACTCGTCGGCATTTTCCCCGAACCACTGCAGCTCCGTCCCAACCAGTATCACCCGGAACTTCTTGCCCGGGGTGTCCTTCGCGATGGCTTCGAGGCCGTTCTCGAAATCCTCCTCCGTGATGGTATAGGCCATCAGGGTGGCGAGCGTCGGGAACACCTTGTTGTAGTCGCCGGCCATCGTGTCGTCCTTGTCGTAGATATGGATGACCTTACTTGCCGGTAGCGTAAGACCCTGCTGGGTAAAGGCAAGGTAGTTGTCGTTGTTGAAATTTGAAACAATGCCCTTCAGGAGCTTCAACCCGCTCTCCATCAAGTCGCCCGGAGCGGGTTGCTTCCTCGGGACAACGTTGGACCTCGAAAGGGCCTCCCTGATAAGCGTGCGGATTTCCATGTTGCAAACCTCTTATTCGATAGCCACGGCGGGAGTCGAACCCACAACCTTCTCGTTCGTAGCGAGGTGCTCTTCCAGTTGAGCTACACGACTGTTAGTGGACACAGATCGGGTTCGAACCGATAAATTCCCGGGTGCAAACCGGGAGCGTTGCCAATTCCGCCACTGGCCCGTCTCGTCCACAATAAGTATGCCCCATCAGTAACCGGCAAGCGCAAGATACCGGTCGCATACCGCCTGGGCCTGCTCCGCGCTGTAACCGCTGGTAGCAGAGGCGCCCCCGTGGTTCTTCGCATAGACCGCGAGCGCGATGGCGTCCGCAAGGTCGGGGGACTTCCCGCCCAGTATCTTCTTCGCGAGCTCCTTGGGCAACAGCGCCTGGCGCCCGCGCTTGTCGATGGCGACCTGCATGGCGAGGATCTGGGCGCGGGCCTCGTCCGGCACCCAGAAGCCGTTCTTGATTTCCCGGGCCAGTTCGAGGAACATTTCCGTCCTCGCATTCGGGTAAAGGTTCTCGTCGAAAGGCTTCTGCTGGAAGTTCACCCCCTGCAGCTTTATGCCCTTCGCCTCCAACAGGTCTATCGGACCCTGGCCGTATCCGCCCGTGGAGTCGCCCATGCCCGAAACGACCTTGAAGTTGCTGTATGCCTGGAAGACCTGCTCAGTCTTCTGCTGCGTGTTGAGGTCGGGCTTGCCATACCAGTCCACCACGCCCGTGGAGTCGATGACGGCCACCATGTTCGTGTCGACGCCGAGGCCGGCGAAGTCCGCCCCCACCCAGTAGCGCTTGTCGAGGCAAATCAGCTTGGCCGCGATGAAGTCGGAGCGCATGACGATCTGGCTTGCGATGTCGAAGTCGAAGATTTCGCCGAGCACCTGCTGGCGGTAGATGTTCGAGCCCTCGACGTAGCGGTCTTTCAGGTTCTGCTTGAAGCGGTCGGACGTGAACGGGTTGTCGAGCGCCGTCGCATGGATGACCGTTTCCGGGTGCTTCTTGCACAGGTCGGAAAACCAGTTCTCCGCGGCCATGGACTGCGGCGAGGAAATCATGCGGGACATCGGGCTGAAACGGCCGCCACGCATACGGTCGGAAGCATACTGGTATGCCTCCTCCGGGATATAGGCGGCCTCGTCGATGGCCAGAAGATCTATTTCGGAAAGGCCGAGCATGGCCTCTGGGTTCTCGCCCGAGTAACCGAACAGCACGGAGTCGTTCGCGAGGGAAAACTCCTGCTCGCTCTTGTTGTAGCTGTAATCAAGATGGTTAATGGCGCATACGGTCTGGAGCTCCTTGATAAGCACGCGCTTCAACGCCTTGTGGGTTTGCGCTATGCCTATGCAGCGGATGCCGTTGCACTTTACCATCTGCATGATAATCCACCACGCGAGGGCGCGGCTCTTTCCTGCGGAAATGCCGGTGCACGCGATGCGGAGTTCATCGTCGAAATGTTCACGGAAAGACTTTACGCCAATGAACTGCTCCTGCCACTTGGACAGTTGCGGCTTATTAGACGATTTCGAAGTCGAAGACGATCTTCTTTGAGCCACTGCCGCCTCCTTCCGATTTCTGTTCGGTAGTCGCGGCTGCCCTGATGTTCATGGCCTGCTTCTTCTGCGCCCACCGTTCCGCGTCGCGTCTTTCAAGGATCTGCAGGTAACGTTGAGCCATCTTGTTGTCCGGGTTTACCAACAGTTGCTTTGTCAGCAACTGCCTGAGAAGAAGAACTTTTTCTTCGTAGTATGAATTAGGAACCTTGTCGATTATAGTTCCTGCTGGTGCCCAATGAAATGCAACGCGTGCCCAGTCCGCTACGTTAGATGTCGAAAGCAATGCCACGGTCAACTCGATATTATGCGGTTTAACCACAAGGCGGGACCCGCCTTGTGATACAGTCTTATCGAGCGTGACGTGCGTAAAGTTAAGCTCAAGCCAAGAAGACAAAGTCATTCCTGGGTGGGCCTCGTTCAACACGTCGGCTTTCTTTTTACCTAATCGTTTCATTTGATTCAATAAGTATTGAACGCCTGCGAGCCTCCCATGCACGGTTATATGCCTTTGGGTCATCGCATCGCCTAAATCCATACCTACGAATTTCTTCAATTATATTGGAACGGTTGGCTATTTGTTCTTTAACAGTTGCCCATCGTAAGTTAGAAACGAAATTATTTGTCTTGTTCCTATCTATATGGTCAACGGTTGGTTTGCCTAACGGGTTCTGAATAAACGCCTCCGCAATTAAGCGATGAATTGTATGGCATTTATTATCGGCCAACCGTATGGTAAGATAACCACGACTATTCTTTGAGCCAAATTTCCACCCAAATCTAGTTAAGATTGCACCATCTTCCCTGCACAATATGTCTAGTTTTGGGTGAAGTCGTATTTGTAATCCGCATGGCATAGCATTACCGGCTCATTCGCTTCCTGGTGTTCTCGAAAAAGGCCTCGTCGCTGTCCACCCCCCGGTAATGCACCCGGCAATCGAGCGGACTTGCGAACGCCATGGGCGGACTTTTCAGCTTTTCGAGCTCGGCCGCCTTCTGGGCTTCCTGCTCGGCCTTGATCCGTTGTCGCCTCTCCCGGTCGCGCTGGTTCTTTCGCTTGCGCTGTTCCTCGGTCATGCGTCAACCTCCTCGTCCCAGTTGATTTCCGGGAGCCCGTTTGCCTTGGCGAAACGGTCGAGGGCACAGGAAATGTCCTCCTCTATCTCGCCCAAGGTCATGTCGCTACAGTGTATGCCGTTGGCCCACGTCCGCTTGACGGTCTTGATAAGTTCATCCCATTCTGGCATCTTCTCCCTCCTGGTGCAATACCGTTCCCGGCGGAAGCGGTTCCTCGACCATCGTCGGGTAAAGGTAGACGTCGCTACGGTCGGCATCTTCGATTGCCTTCCGTTCCTCGTCGCTCAGTTGCGACATCCATGCGGAATCCACCAGAAATTTCTTCGGGCGTTCCAATTCCCTAACTTGGCTGAACAGCGCGGTGTTCATTTCATGCTCGTTCTGCCACATCATCCTTAGATACTTGGCTTCGGAACGCCAATGCCAGTAACCGATCCAAGCTACCAGTTGCCCTATGATAAGGGCTATAATAATTCCGATTGTAAATTCTTCCGTCATGCTACCTCCGAATGCCCGCGGTTCTTATACTTGGAACAAAGAACAACGGGTTGAGTATTAGCTGGGTGAAATTCTTTGTGCCTTCATACCCTTCCGGGTTGAGGTCGCTCTCCATGCAATATGCGGTGTAGCGCTTCACGCTCTTCTCGTCCACGGCCTTACGGATTACCCGGCAAGTGTAGTCCGAAATCGGCAAGGCTACGTATTTCATGAACTCTTCGAGTTCCGTGAGCATGAAGATTTCCGTCAAGACCGGAGTGAACCAATAGTGGATGTCACCATCGTCCCGCTCAATTTCGGAAAGCAGAATTATGTTCTTACCCCTCTCTTTCTTGTTGGCCATCGACTTCCACTGTAACGCCATCGCGCACATCGGCGCGTCACGAAACGCCGGATCTCTTTTGGTGGTAAGTTCTGACGGAAAGAACATCGTCGGGCCGAACGCGTTGAAATCGTGGACTGTTCCCTTAATCGCATACTTGGCTATGAAATCATCCTTCATTTTCGGCCTCCGTCATGATTTGTCCAAGTTCTTCCCCGTCAACGACGAGGTCTTCCTTCCCGGTCAGCCAGTCCTTGTGCGTCCACTTGTAGCCGACGCCGAACGGGACCTTGATCTTCACGCACTCTTCCTTCGGGTACCAGTGCATCTTGCCGTCATCGGGGGACTTCAACAGGCGGTGCGTTTCACGCTTACGGCGCTTCCAGTCCTTGTCGTATTCCTTCTGGATTTCCTTGACGGCGCTGGCGTGGCCTTTGTTGATTTCCTCGCGGAGCTTTGTGAGTCGGCTCTCGACTTCAAGTTCGAGGCAACATTTGCCGTCGTTCTGGTCGACACGCCAAAGAGCTGCCTGCATCAACAGGTCGCTCAAATAGAGCAATTCTTCTTGTGGTGTCATCTTGCTTATTCCTAATGGGTTAAAAGCCCCGCCGGGTAAGGAATTGCCCCGCAACGGCTCCCGGCGGGGCGAAAACCATTGCCGTGCGGGTTGAGCTACAGCCCCATTGCCAACCGCCAGGTGAAAACAATGGTGACAAAACTGATGGAAATGGCGATTGGCAATGCGACTGTAGGAAAGCGTCCGCAAGCGAAAAGGAAAGGTTGACCCATGCTGGGGGAACTTGCGGACGCTTAGGTAAGAGTCCAAACATTGTACACAAAGCGTGGCGCCGTCTATTTAATTCGCCGGTCGGCGCGGTCGGCTCAACGTAAAGAGAAGTTTAGAATGGTAGCTGAACAGAATCTTCGTCGTCAGCAACCGGAAGCTGTGCCGCAAGGTCGCCACCCTGCACCGGTGCAGCCTGCGGGTTGAAGTAGGCCTGGGCGTTGACGTTGTTCATCGGTGCACCGACCGCTCCCTTGTTGGCGAGCATGGCGTTGCTCTGGCCGACCTGCTGCTGCGGCTGCTGGGTCGGCTGTGCGGAAGCCTGCTTGCTTTCCTTCGGCTGGCCGACCTTGATGCCTTCGGCGAGCTTACAGGAAATGACGTCGTCGCCGTTCGCGTAGAACCACGGGACATCGGCAAATTCCGGCAACTGGAAGTTCTTCTTCTTGCACGGGCTGATGGACATGATGACGTTGAAGTCCTTGCCCGCCTTGGACTTCTTCGTGCCCACGAGGAGCTTTGCACGCCAACCGATGAAGCCATCCGGGTTGACGGAGCCCTTACCGTCCTGGCCCGGCACGAGGATCTTGCCCTGCTTGAGGACTTCAATCACGCGCGACCATTCGGACGTGTTGAGCCAACCCATCAGGTCAATGCGGAAGTGGGACTTTTCGTTGGCGCTGAGTGCCCATGCGTTGCCACGCAAGTTGTGCACCTTGCCTTCTTCGTCAGCGAACTGGAAGTAGAGCTGGACGCGGTTGGAAATCTTGCCTTCGTATTCGTTCTTCACGAGCGCCCATCCGACAACGACGGCGTCATACGATCCGTCATCTACGGTAAAGCTGCTGGAAGATCCGTTTTCGAAGTCTTCGAGGTTGTCGATTGTGAGAAGTTCGAGTGTGTTGAACGGTTGTTCATTCTGGTTTGCCATGGTTGGCTCCTTTTTGGTTTGTTGTGTTGTAGCTTCGCGTATAATGCGCGGTTGAAATGTTGATGCGCCAGTAAACGAAGCGGGCCGGGTGCTGCCACACCCGACCCGACAACGTCCCAGAAAGGAACCAAAAAATCGTTCGGAGAGGTGGCAGCTCTCTGCTTGTCTGAAATATAGCAAAAAGACAAGCCCGCGTTCACGTTTTTATGTTAAAAAATCTTTACAGTATCCTGGCGAGCATGCCCTCCCATTCCCGTTCGCAGCCGGATGGTGGATTGAGGTCCATGATGGCGGCCCCGGGAACGCCTTGGCGGAACAAGTACATAAGGGTCGAGAACATAGTCGTGTTGCGGTTCCCTTCCCTGGCCTCGTCGAGCTTGTTCTGTGCCCAACGGATCTGGTTGTAGATGCGCTTCTCGTCGCTGTCGCCGTCGAACTGGGCCTTCCACATCATGACCGCGTGTTCGAACATGCGCTCGTCGTTCAGCTTGCGCTCGGTATCGCGGACCTTTTCCATCGGTATCGCATACTTGCGCTTGTGTCGGTTGATGTAATAGCGGTAAGGCGCCCCCTGCTCCCTGATGCACGGGAAGCTCTGGAAATGGGCGCGACAGAACGCGGACGGGTCGCAGCCGGGGAACTCCGCCATCATGGTCTTCGTGTAGCCGAAGCCCATGTCCGCCGTAAGCAGCGGGGTTTCGATAGGAACGACGACGCGGAAGCGGTCGCTGTTCCCCTTGAAGCCGTGGGAGTGGGTGGTATAGCACCAGAACATGAACTCCTTCCCGTATTCGCGAATGAACGCGTCCATGCTGACGCCGTCGTCGTAGTCGAGCTGGACGGCGGAATACGAGTAGATGTTCTCCGCTACGGCGTGCATGTAGCCCGCCATCTTCCCCGGCTCCGGTTTCTGTACGGGGGTTCCGTAAGTGAAGAGCGGGCTGTCATGTTTGTCCGCCCGGATAATGGGGTGGGCTAGGTGGTGGAGCCACCCGTCGGCGCCCATGTCCATAAGGGCCATGTCGCCGGAATAGTACATCGGTTTCACGAGGATAAACATTACATGCCCTCCGGGAGAAGCGGTTTCGCCATAAGGTCCGGCTGTGTCATCTTGCGCCCGATGCCGACATATAGTTTCGGGAAAGTCCCGTCCGGCATGCGCACCGTCCGTTTGCATACGTTGTGCTTCTTGGCGAGGTGCGCAATGAAGTCCTCGTATGTAACCTTTTCCTGGATTTCCTTCGGGACGTAGAGGCTGTAGTCGGTCATAAGGTCGCCCGGCTTCATGGTAAAGTCTTCGCCGACGGAGAACTGTTCATGGATAAGGTCGTCGAGCATGTCAAGTTCATCGACGGAACAAACTTCGACTTCATCCATGATCGTTTCCGGGAGAACGTAGTTGCCGCGTGTCGGGCAAAGCTCCCTGTAATCGTCTTCCGCCATGGCCATCATGGCCTTGAACTCGGCGACAAGCCTGTCCTCGAAACCCGGGTCGCCGATAAGCTGCGGACGGCCATACTTGCTGCGGACGACGTTACCGCTCTTGTCAGTAAGCGCCACCTCGCGGAGAATTTCGTCGGTAATCTTCGGGGTAACGATGATTACGCGCGTCCGTTCATGGGTGGCGTCGGGGTCGATGTTCAGGCGGGTGTTGCCGCTTGCGATAATCTTCATCTGGAGGCGGAACGAGAAAGAGTCGCGGCCCTTCTTCTCGATGTCGGCGCTGTCGCCGCCGAGCATCATGTGCATCTTCTCGGAGCGGACAAGGTTCGGGTTCTTGTTGTCGCCGATCGCCACGAGCCGCTTGTCATAGACCTTCGAAAGGGAAAACTGGTTGATAAGCGAGTCCTTCTGGATTGAGGCCACAAGCCCCGTCCCGAGGAAGCGGGCGATCGCGTTGATAAGCACCGACTTGCCCGAGAAGCCGTCCTTGTCGTAGATGTACAACATTTGGCGGCTCCCGTTCTTCGCGTCGAAAATACCGTAGATGAAAGCCCGGATTACCTTCGCCTCGTCTTCGCTGAAACGCTTGAAATACGTTTCCCACGTCGGGCACTTGCCTTCGCGGTCGACGAGCGACTTCAAGTCAACGTGGTGTAGCGCGGCCTCTTCCGGGTCATTGCTGTACAGCTTGGGGAGTTCCATGCACATTTCGCGGTGTTTCAGCATCTGGTCGGCGTTCTCGCAAATGTGGTCGAACGCGTCGCGCCTGGCCGAAAGGTCGCCCGAGCAGAACCACGCCGCATGCGGGCGGGAAACCTTCAATACGGTTTCCTTTTCCGGGTCCGGCTTGTATTCTTCCTTCGAGGCAAGACAGCCTATCGTGTAGTTCTTCAACATCAAGTGGGGGACGTAAGCGAGCAGAGTGCTTACTAGCTCGTCCTGCGTTACGTCCTTCTTCGACTTCCCATATTCGCTGAAAATCCGGTTGAGCATGCCGGTGGTCCTGGCCTCGATTTCGTCATAGAGGGACCTGAAATTCGGGTCGTCCGGCTCCGCCTGTGCGCATATCCTGGCAAGTTCCTGCGGGGCCCTGTTGTCGAGGACTACCGATGCCCACGAGGCCTTTCCCGTGCGGACGAGGATCAGTGTCGAGTGATCGGCGGGGTTGAACGCATACCTGATGCGGGAAAACGCCTTCCTGTCGGGCGCCCCGAACTTGGCCGTTTCGAACTCCGGGGCAAGGTATGTTTGGCGCTGGAACCAGTTGTCGATACACGGGAATTTTGCTTTGAGTTCGGCCGCCTTGGCCTTTTCTTCGGCCTTCGCCTGGGCCTTGGCCAACGCCTTGGCTGTCTTGAGCGCGGCCTTTGCCCGCTCTACCTGTTCCTGGGCGTCGTCGATTGCTGTTTGAGTCATGTGATTGTTTCCTTTCGTTTCTCCTAAATGTACATTATGGCGTCTTTGCTGGCAACTGTCTTGATGGGGAGAATTGCCGCCGGCAAGTAGTCGTGCTCGATTTCACGGCAAACCGCCACGATACGCAAACATTTCTTGGCCCTGCTGAGGGCGACATATTTGAGTTCCTTCATCGTTTCGAAGAAGTCCCCGTGCATGTTGCTGTCCGAGTCGAAGATGTAGTAGATGACGTCTTCCTCGGAGCCCTGGTATTTGTGCACCGTGCATGCGTAGCCCACCTGGAAGTTCTCGACGAGCTCCTCGTGGGTAACGTCAAGGGTTTCACCGGTTACGCGGTTGGAAATCCTTACAAATTCCGGCGTGTTCACAATGACGTCCGCGAACACGTTCTTCGCCATCCTGAGCTGGCCGCGCTTGTTCTTGAGGTTGTTCACGCATACGATGCGCATGCCGGGGAGATCCGGGACGATATGGCGGGCCTGCGGTTCGCCGGAGTGCTTCTGGAAAGTAAGCCTGTCGCCGAAGACGGTCCGGGCAATCTTCATGTTCACCTCGTCGCAGAGGGCGTTCGTCCCGGCTATCACGGCCACGGACTTGCTGCCACCGGCCGTGTTGATGAAAGCCGATGCCGTCTTGGCCACGGCGAGAGCCGACGTGCGGGCCTTGATGATTTCTACCTGGCCATGCGTGTACTGTACATTGTGTACGCCTGGCACGGACATCGCTGCGAAAGCGTTGAAGATGCCGTCGGCGTTCGACCTGCGGAACTCGACAAGGCTGCATACCCTTATGCTGAGCGCCCTCTGGGCGATGCACAACTGGCTGAACGGGCGACCGTATTCCTCGACGGGCGGGAGCTGGTTCTGGTCGCCGACAAGAAGCAGCCTGCAGTCGGAGGCGCAACATTCGAGAATTTGGAGAAGATACCACGTAGAGAGGGAACCGTTCATGGAGGCCTCGTCGCACACGAGGAGCTTCACGGACTTCATTGCACGGGCGTATTCGTCGTTGTTCTGTGCGGTATAATACACGCTGAGAAGACTGCGGATGCCTTCCGTCTTCCCGATGGCATAAGACGGTATGCGCTGGTTGAGCACCTGGCATGCCTTGTTGGTCCACGAAGTGATCAGGACGGAGCCCTTGCCATACATCTTGTAGAGGGAGCAAATTACGTGCGACTTGCCCGAGCCCGGCATGCCGTTGAGCAAGACGAGCCGGTTTCCCTGGGTGATGCCCGCGATTGCGAGCCTCTGGTCTTCGCCGAGTCCTTCCACGTCGCCCACGGACACTTCCGGGGACGAAATGCACTTTGTATTCGCCAACGTAACGAGGTTCTCTTCCGTATCGTGGATACGCTTGGACATCATCCACTTTCCGTCCTCGGACGTCCATGTGCTTTCGCCGCTGAGGATTACGCCGTCAACCACGTCTCCCTTCGACGGCGGGTTCTTGAGGTTGCATGCTGCAATAAGCGCATCATACATTTCGCCCGCACAATACGGGACGAACGCCCGCTTCATCTTCGTATCGTATTCGGACGCATACTTCGCGCGGACCTTTGCCAGTTCCGGGAGGGCGGGCGCCTCGAACATGGAAGAGTGGATCTGTTCGGCCACGATGTATTTGAGGTCAGGGAGCTGGCCTTTGAGAGCCACCGTAAAGAGGACGGCCGACTTGTGTCCCACCCCTTCGATTTCGCAGAGGAACTTGTAGATTTCGCTGGGCGTCCTGGCAATCAGCCAGTCTACGAACGTGCGGTTGGTTACACGCTGTTCGACAAGGGCGCTAATTACGGAGTTCCTTGCGTTTTTGCGGAGGACCTTTCCCTTCTCGAATGTACCATGAATATTTGTGAAAGTTTCAACGTTACTGTAGAACGTGGAAAGACCGGTTACATAAATGACGTCATCTGCCGCAAGGTCGGCCCATGTGAACATGCCTGCCTTGACACGGCGGGTGATAATTTTGTTGCCCATTGAGAATGTTTCCTTTTAAATGCGAAACGGGTCGCAAACCCAGAAGTCCACGACCCGTAAATCACAAAGGAAACATTCACTTAGGCTTACGGCCGTTGCTTCTGTTTTTAAATATAGCAAAATGTTTTTCAAAATGCAACCGCTTTTTCAAAAATTTTTATCCAATCCACCATTTACACAATCTAACAAATCCCCAGGATCGATTATGGATGAGAGGGTTTTACCAATCCACCATTTACACAATCTAACAAATACCCAGGATCGATTATGGATGAGTGGGCCAGTCCACCATTTGTACTGTATGAGTATTTGTGGACGGGGTGTGGACGGGGTAAACGGGGGGTAAACTCATTATACGGGAAAATGATTTTCAAAAAATTTTTTGATTTTCAAACCCCCTATAATAAGTTTTACCCCCTCTTTTGCCGTCCACATCGTCCACATTTTGGGGACTATAGTAGATAAATATTTTTACAAATATAGTGCACATTTGTGAAAGTTTATCAAATGTGCACCTGTGCACGGATGTGCACTACTTTTGGGTGGTCTTGGACTATCTTCGCCAGTCATTAGGGTTGAAGAACTTTGCACCAAGCCACAGCCAAGTCGCGACGAAAAGAACCGTCATTTGTGTTTGAGTTCCTTGATCGCTTCCGTCAGGTTGGACACGTTCGTGTCCAGCTTGACGATGTTCGTGTTCAGTGTCGAGCACTGGTCGCGCAAGTCGTCAACGACCGTCGCCTGCAAGGCCTGGTTGTCCTTCAACTGGGTAAGCGCGAACTCGGCCTTCAACATGCGGTCGTGAAGATTTTCACTGTCCTTGTCGCGCTCGGCCTTCGTAGCCAAGCGCTCGGCCCTGATCTTGTTGATGTCGGCCTTGCTCTTCAAGAACGTCGCAGCCGCCCCGAGGAACAGCACGATTGCCGCTATAAGTTCTCCCGACGGTTCAGGCATTTCTACCTCCCTGGATACGGCGGATGATATAGGCGACCAGCTCGGCCACCGCCACCTCCACTATATAATTAAGGACGTTCTTTCTCTTCATGTTTCCTCCTATAACAAGTCAAAGGCGATCTGGTTAGCCGTGGAGTTGCCCCAAGTATCCACGTAGCGGCCGATGCAGAGGTCGCTCTCCATCAGGCGCCCCTCCTTCACGAGGAAGTCCCAGCCCTGCGCGACGAGGCCGTTGAACGTGTCGCGGTCCTTGATGGCCCTCAGCTTCTCGTCCAGCTGCGCCACAGTGGCGCCCTGCGGGACGTGGCAAAGTTCGGGGGTGTTCTCGTATGGGCTGTCCGGGAAGACGCTCCCGAGGAACGCGGAAGAGCATACCGCGGCCTCTACGTAGCGCAAGTCGCTGCGGCAACGGTTGATTTCGTTCGGGACGAGCGGGGCGATAATAAGGTCCGGGTGCAGCCTGCATGTCAGCGAGGCGAAGCGGTTCGGGGAAACCCACGGCACGGAGCGCACCTTGTCCTGGATTTCGTTCCAGAGGAAAGACGGGTTCCCCATTTGCGTCAGGGTTACGTCGCCGTCCTTGACGTGCTTCACGAGCCATTCGCGCCATTCGCCGCTCGCGTAGTCCCCGAGCTGCTCGGGAACGTCGTTGCCCTGTTCGTCCCTGTGCGCCGGGACGGCATGCTGTGGACAAGCTGTCAATACGATGTTGACAGTTTTCAGGTCGGACGTAAGCGGTGCCCTGCGTTCGAGCGACCACATGGAGCGGGCAACCGCGTTCGGTATGACCACCACGTTGTGGGTGCCGGTCGCCTTCTCGAACTTGGTCTTCAAGTATTCCTTGCTGACCGTTACCACGTCGCAGAGGCGCAGCAGCTCGATTGTGCTCGCGTTGTGCTTGTCGTCCCAAGACTTCGTGTTTATGGCGTCGAAGTCGCTGTCCCCTTCCCTGTGGCTCTCCCCGGTGTAGAAAGGGACGTCGTCGTAGTCGGCGATGACGCGGAACTGGAACTTGGCCTGGGCGCCTTTCAGCTGCTTCACCAGTTCGAGCCCTTGCCACCCGGCGGGGGACTTCAACACGATGGAGCGCGTGGCGCTGAGTATGCCTGGCTCCATCAGCGGACTTGGGACCTCAATGCAGTGCAGCCCTATTCCGTCGAACCAGTTGAGGCAAAATGCGGGCATGGATGCGCGGTAGAAGCGACAGCCGGAGCCGCCGGACGTAACTACCTGGACGAACGGTTTCTGTGGGTTAAGGTCTGCTTTCATTTACTCCTCCGATGCAGCCGGTGTGGCTGACAAATTCGCAAGCTGTTGCGCATGTCGTCACGCTTGCCGTTGGCGACGAACACGGATAGGTGGGTTGTTGCCTTACCGTGTATGACGGCTCTTCTTCCTTATACGAACTGAAAGCACCGGCCGTCTGCAGTGCCAAGATCGCCGCAATTCCGCCGCCAATCATCCGCGAGACTCCTCCGGCGTAAATATGAAGTTGTCGAACTCGATTTCCGGCGATACATTGACGGAAATTATAATTCGATTGAACTTACCGGCGGTCTTCGCCTTCTGATATGCGACGTCGTAGATTATCTTCCCAATTTCCTTTTGCACACCTGCGATGATCTTGCTGAGATTGGGAACGAATTGCTCGGCCATAAAATCATTGCTAGTTACGTCACCGACCTTGTCCCACTTTACGTTAAGGGCAATTTTTGCTGTTTCTGATTTTGTATTTGGCATGGCTTACTCCTTGAACTTGCTTTGCTTGATTACCGGGAAATCGACGCGCGGCTTCCAGTATTCGAGGAACTTCATCCGGCACTGTTCGAAGTCGGGGGTCATTTGCCCCTGGCTGTCGTGCTTGCACCTGATGTCAACTATGCCAACGTTCTTCCCCATCTGGAGACACTGCAGGCATGCGTCTACGTCATATAAGTATCGCCACGACCCGAAGTCATGTGGCTCGTAGCGGTCAACGAAGCCCTTGCTGAGGACGAGGAAGCAGCCGTCCACGGAAATCGCGTCCGCGCGGTAGCCCGGGCCGTCGAGCATCGGATAGGCGCCTCCCTTCCCGTCGCCCTGCAAGATGGCGCCGACGGTTACGACTCCCCTGAGCGGGTTCCACCAAGTGCAGCTGTCCGCAAGACAGAGCGTGCCGATGACGCCGGCCACCCCGACATTGTCCATGCGCATGCGCTCGCATGCCGGGCCGACTAGCTCGGGCGTTTCGATTTTGAGGTCTTGGTGATGAAACACCGCGTAGTCGAAGTCGTAGTCCTTCAACATCGCTATCTTCTGCGCGAGACTTTCGCGGCCTTCGGAATTTTGTAGATAGGTAACCCCTTCGGCCGGACGCTCCGGGGCCATGATTACGGGAATGAACTCCCTGATATTCAGTTGTCCTTGCATTTACTTACTCCTTGTGTGCTAAAACTATATTTTTAGATTGTACGTTGCAAGGTTATTCCTTCCAACTGGACGGAACAGTCGCCAGTTCGGCACTACCGCTAGGACTATCTACACCACAGTCTTCGAACACCTGCGCATGCTGGGCCGCTGTAACACCCGCGGATTGTGCGGCGGTGTCATAACCGTTTGTTGATAGCGCGGTGTACATGGCCGTGATGCCGGACGCCACGTTCCGGCAACCTCTAAACATGTAGTCCATGTACAACACAGTCCCGGAAATCACCGACCCTTCCCATATCATGGGATGACCAACTTTGTCCACGCGCATTGCCGGAATTGCCTGTAGGGAAACACAGTCCTCAAACATACGGTTGGCATTACACACTCCCTTCAAATCAAAAGCCGGAATGGTTTCGAGTTCATTGCAGCCATTGAACATAGCCTGGGTTTGAAGACAGTTAGTAAAGTCAAAGTTCGGCACTTCGACAAGATGTGATATGAAAGCAGTTGGGTCCTCTGGATGCTGAGCATCGCGAAGCGCCAATAGCATTTGCTGCATGTCATAAACCGCCGACGTGTCGAACAATGCTACCCGGACCAAGCCTGGATTGTCCGCAAGCATGGCATTCATGCTTGTAATGCCAGTCGTATTGCCGCCAATCACTTCTACCTGGTTGTGCTCGTAGTCATTGAATTTGTACATGAACTCTGCGTCCCACGCGTTTGCCTTCCACGGGTCTTGCTCTGGCGTGAAATGGTCGGGTTCTCTCCGGTATTCCCAAATGTTCGGATCGGCGGAAATTTGCGTCCACGAACATCCGGCCTTCCAGTAAGCTGGGTCATATATCACGCTTGGCCCGATTGGATATGCCACCAACGGGTTGTAGTTCGGGTCGCTGAACTTGAATCGCATGGAGTATGGCGGGAGCGTTTCAACGAACGTCAGTGCCTTACCGTCAAGCGAAAGTATGCACGGGGTTCCCCCAAAGTGTTCGCCGATTGAAAGGATGCTATCGTTCATATTTTGCTCCTTATACCGGAATGCTGTTGGCACCGTCAGTCCACTCGCCCTTAGCGGCGATATACCACATGGTCGCCGATTCGCCCGGGTTGATTGTTGCCGTATTGCCGTGGAACGTGTCGGTCATGATGTTCGCCGAACGCGCAGAACACAAGTTGACGAAATCGAGGCGGGCGTTGGCCGTAAGGCCGGTCGGGTAGAACGAAGTGTCTAGCGTATCCACCGCTTCGCCCGTTTCGTGGAAGAGGTGGACAAAGTAATTCTGCTGCGGCGCTGCAACGAAAGCGCCCGCCGCGTTCACCATGAACGGGCCACCCGCAGTGGGCGGCATGTTCTGGAAACCGTAGAGCGTCATGTCAGGAATGCCCGATGCCTTCAACGTCCTCGCGGCCCAGTTGCCGGCGCTTACGTTGTACTGGGAAGCGGCGCTCGCCTGGTTACCGCCGTAACCATAGGAAAGCGGGTTGGAACTTTCCGGGAACACGCCGCTGTTCCACTTGCGGATCGCGCTTGCGTTGATCGTTTGCCAAGAGGAACCGCTGTCGTCCGTGAACTTGGCGGAACCGAAACCATACACCGCAATTTCTCCGGCGTGCCCGTTCTCCTTCATGCGGAGGCCGGAAGCGTCCGAACTGATGTTGCGGAGGTAGTATTCGCCTGCGTTGTAGCTCAGGTCGAGGACTTCGCCATACTTGTTCCAAGACGCGCCGTCGCCGATGCCCGAAGCCGTATGCTCCACCGTGATGCCGTCCTTGTCGATGATGACATAGGACGAGTCGTTGCGGTAAACCTTGATGCTCGGGGAAGCCCCGTTCATCGAAGATATGACGAGGCGCCCCGCCGACATGAACATGTAAGGGTAGTTCGGTTGCGCGGAGCTCAGCTCGATCGAGCTGTTGAGGCCGAGGGGGGAACCGCTGGTGCCGTTGCCCGAAATGCCGTTGCCGGCGCTTACTCCGCTGAAACTGTCGCCCGCGGAAATAGCGGAGCCGTTGATTGCCGTAACCTTTCCGGCGGAACCGGAAATGGAGCTGAACGGGACATAGGACGACATTGCGGAAGCGTCCTGCTTCGCCGTAACGCCGTTCCACCTGCGGATAGAACTCTGGTCAACGTATTCCGAGGAACCGCCGAACCCGAACAGAAGATATGGGTCCACGCGATTTGCGTCGCCCACGCATGCCACGATGCTCGTCTGGTTGGAGCCGCTCTGGTAACCCGCATACATGCCCATCCACGGACGGCCATTGACGGACGCCGTGATTACGTTGTGCTCGATGTACTGGCTGTCGTGCGAGGACAGCGAGAAGAAGCCCGGGTCGAGCTCGCCGTGCATGAAATGTCCGAGGCCCGCGGTATCTTCCGCGCTCGGGAGTTCGTAGTTCGCCTTGAAGCCGGTATGGCCCATGTTGGCCGTCCACGCGGACGGAACCTCGATGCGGAAGCCGCGGTAGCCCGCGCTCGCGCCCGAAACCTTGGAGCCTTCGCCAGTGCCCTGTCCGCTGAACTTGATCGGGTCGTTGAGGCCGAGCGGCGAGGCGGAAGTGCCGGAACCGGAAAGGTTGTAGTCGTGGGTTACGCCCGTGATTGAGGCGGGGTTGCCGACAGCGGAGCCGTCGATGGACGTGATGGAGGAGGCGGAATAGCCGTAGCTGATCGCCTTCTGGGCCCCGATGTTGTCGCGGGCCTGCTTCTGTTCCGCGGTCGTAAAGGACTGCGGGAGGTTGGCAATTACCTTGTTCAACTTTTCGCTCATATTCTAATCCTCATGAGTTGGATGCGGTGCGTCCGATGCCCCAGATTTTAACCGGCTGGACGTTACGGCTATACCCGACCGGTATGTTTCCGCTATCGACTGAATTGTACACGTTCAGTTTAGCCTGTACGTATGCCGAGCCGTTCAGCGTCTTCATGTCGCTCCCGACATTCCAGTACGTTCCCCTGTAATACCACGAACTGTCGGCCTGGAGTAGTCCGAAGAACGTAAGGCGCTTTGCAAATCCGGGAACAATTTGGGAATTGAACCGGTTGTTCGTGTCAATTTGCAAAAACGCGAAGTTGTCCATCCGTTCAGTCGTCTGTAACGATGTCCTTGCCGAATTTGCTGCCGCACTGTAAATCAGTGTCCGGTCGCCGTAAATCTTGGACGTGTTGAATGCGTCAGTGTCGTTGTATGTAATGCCATACACGCGCGAAACGCCCAGGCCCTTCGGGGTTCCTGACCACGACTGGCCACTCTTTAAAAAAGATTGCTGGCCATAGGTCGCCGTAAGACGGGTCGTCCCATTAACCCAGTTGAGCGCATATATACGGTTATACCACCCGTTTTCCCAGAAAGTATTGAAGATGCTGGCCGTTTGTGCGCGAGTTCCTATGTCGCTGCACTTGTAGCCGCCCATGTTCGAATAATCTTCCTGATGGACTAGACGAATGGCATCAAACGCCGATGCTGCCGACGGGAGATCGATATACGTTCCAGAGGTTCCTCCCCATGCCCCCGACCACAGCGGCGTATATGTAACATAGCTATTCGGCATACTTTACCCCCGAAATTCCGTAAATCGGCTGTGCCGAGTTACCCGTTCCCCAAGTCCGGTAAGACTGTCTGTAGCTGGACTTCTCGCGTATGTAGGCGCCGGCGCTTTCGATATCAAGACGAACACCGTAATGGTTCCAACCGTATGCTCCGACACTTCCCGGCGAACAGCGGGAAATTGCCATGCAGGCTGTCCCGGAAATGCCGTCGTTTCCCGAATTGGAAATTGGCCACAACAGAGTTTGCTGGACTTCGGCCCGACCGAACTCGACCAACAGCGCATCATAGTTGTATGCATTGTCGGACAAAGGCATAAGATTCACGACCGCTGTGCCGGTGTTGCGCCAGAGCTGCGTAACCGTATCGGTTTTGGGGGTCGGAATGGTATATGCCCACGCAATGGACCCCGTCGGCCCACCGAATGTCAGTCGGTTTGATCCAAACGTAACGTAATAAGAAGAACTCATCCTATCCTCACGTTGTAGCAATTATGAGAACATTGCCTGACTGGGTAAGCGTGATGCCATGCCCGGCGCTCAGCTGCAATGCTGAACCGCCCCAGTTGGCGGATTGCGAGGCCACGAGATTCACAGTCCCCGACACTGCGCCCGACACGTTGTTTATGCGCGTAGAAAGCGTAGAAATGCGGTCATGTGCCGACTTGTCGTAGAGCGAACTTCCTTCAATGGAACTTATCGCGGCGCTGTTGTAACCGAAGCCGGACAAATATACGTCGCCGCCCCCAATCTCTGCGGTATTTACACCGAGAACCGCACTGTCCCCCGAGCGGTATGCAGAGAGCGTCCTGTCTACGGTAAGCGGCATGCTGCTTACGGAAATGGTCTTTGCCGTGTTGTCAACATTTACCGGTTCAATGCCGGAATACTCGCCCCCGCCGGCGCCACCGATAGCGGAACCGGCAATGGCGGTAATGGTGCTGCCCGAGCCCGAAATTGCGCTGAACGGAACGTATGCTGTCATGTTCCCGGAAACCGACGAAACGACCGAGCTTACGGAACTGATGGCGCTGGTTGTGTTGGCACTGAACGAGCTGTAGGAACTCTTCTCGACATAGGCGGTCAGGGAAGAGGACAGAGCAAAGGAACTAGATGCAGAAGCGTCAAGTTTAGCGCTAACTGCGCTGTTGAAAGCGTAATCGCCACTAGGCGCGTAGTCCCCGCTAGGCTGGAACTGGCTAGACGCGCTTGCATCCAACTTAGAAGAAAGGCTAGAATTGTAAGCATAGTCGCCACTCGGTGCAAACCCACCGGAAGCCGATGCGGGAAGATAGGCCGACATCGCGCTCGTCGGCTGATACGGGGAAAGGTCAACCGAACTGATGAAGCCGCTCGGGTTGCTTGCCGGATAGTAGTCGCCGGCCGGCTGGTATGCCGTCATACCGGAAACGTCCTGCTTCCCGGAAACCGCACTCTCGACAGCGGAAATGGTCGCATATCCGCTCAGTTCGTCATCGGAAATGAAGCCGCTGGGGTTCCCCGTCATCGGGTAGAACCCGCCGGACGCGCTGTTGTCCAACTTGCCTGATGCGGCACTCTCGGCATACGCGGATGCAATGGCGGATACGGCTGACGTATCCGTTCCCCCGCCCCCGCCCGCAATGGCGGAACCGGAAATCGACGTAATTTCCCCGCCTTCGTTGTGGCCAATAGAAGAGAACGGCACGTAATCCGCCATAGCGCTCTTTTCCTGGTATGCGCTCAGGCTCTGGTGTTCCGTCAGGAACCCGCTCGGATTGCCCGTCATCGGGTAGAAGTCGCCCGAGGCGCTTGCGTCCATCTTCGAGGAAGCCGCGCTCTCTGCGTATGCGGACGCGATTGCCGAAACGGCCGACTCGCTCGCGCCCCCGCCACCGCCTGCAAGAGCAGAACCGGATATGCCGGAAATTTCCCCCGCCCCGTTGTATTCGAGCCCGGAGTAAGGAACGTATGCCGACATGCCCGACTGGGGCTGGAAGTTCTCCCCGACCCACTGCTTCGTGGCACAGGTGTCCGGGACGGCGTTGATGCCGCTGTAAATGCGGTGCGCCTGCATGTTGGCCGTGATGGAACCGATGTCGCTGTCGGCCTCGATTTCCCAGTAGATGTAGCCGTCGGCCGGGACCTTGAAGTCGTGCGCGAACTCGAAGATGACCGGGTCCTCGACGGAAGTGTCCACGTCGAACTTCTTCGTGGTAAGCACCGTTGCCTGCTCGCCGTCGCTGAACATCAGCGCCACTGTAAGCGTCTTGTAAGAAATTCCGTGTGCCGTCGGATCGACGGTGAAGCTGCTGGTGATATGGAAGAAACGGTCCTTGCCGACATGGAGCCCGTGCTCCCCGTCCGTTTCCATCGAGCCGTCAACCTTGGCCGGATAGACCGGGCCGGTTTCTAGGCCGGAGTTGAAGCAGCGCACCCATTCGAGGAACTCGTCGCTGTTTCCCGGTGCGATGCCGATGTCGAAGTCCGTCCGGTTGCCGAACGTATGCGTATCGACCTCGATGGATCCGTCAGTGCTGATGACGCGGTAAGTGTCCCTGATGCCGCCACCGGAAGAGGGCTGCACGTTGTAGCGGGACATGAGCAGCGAGCCGTAGCGGTTGTAGATATAGACGTCGTATGCCTGGCCGAGCTCGGCTAGGACGATGTTGGAACCCAGTGCGTCGAGGGGAATCCTGAAAGGATGCAGCGTCCCGTTGAAATCGGACGCGCAGTAATACTTTTCGCGGTCGCCGCTGGTGTAAACTTCGATGTAACCGCCGGTGGCCGGCTTGCCCGCGGTGTTTACGATTTGAAATGTCGGGCTGAGCAAATAATTCAGAGCCATCGTTTTCCTCTTCCTTTAACGTTCTTGTCGGCGGGAAATCGCCCAATCTCTAGCCACAATAAGTATGGGAAAACCTAATTTTATCTATCAAGGAGAAGCAAGCATGGAACTACTTCACTGGACACAGGTTGACCGGAAACGGTCCAATTCCATCAGGCACGACGACCCTTCGTTCGTCCGGGGCTACGACCTGGACATGGACGACTTCACGGCGCTCGTCGCAAAGTACAACGCGGAGCAGCTCTCCCGTCCCGAGGAGAACAGGCTGCTCGACTACGTCATGACGATGCTCAACATCGTCCTCGAAAATCCCAAGATAAACCCGACCCCCGAGGAAATTCCCGACCTGGCCGACGCGATGTTCATGGACGCGTGGGGGGCGCTCCGCCATATCAAGGACGGGCGCAAGCCTTACAGCTACATCTACCGGAGCGCCTATGTCGCGGCGTGCGGGTTCTACAAGCGGAAGATACGCGACCGCAAGCGTCAGGAAATACTCGACAACCTGATCGCGGAGTGCAACGCGGAATACCTGGAAAGCATTTCGACCGGCAAGACGCCGGTGGCGTCATGAAAAAAACCCCCGGCCTTGCGGTCGGGGGACGAGGAGTAAGCAAGAGCGTTGGCGGGCGGGGCCCGCCTATTCTTTTACTGTACGATCTTCACCTTGTTGACGTCGGCGTCCTTCACGAGGACGAGTGCGACGGCACGCGGTTCCACGATGCCGGCCATCACGGTGGAAGTCCAACGGGTCACGTTGGTGCCCTTGATGGTGTCGATAGCGCGGTTCTGGAAGACGATCACGCCTTCGTTGTCAGCGCGTTCGGTGTCGGCGTTCGAAGCGTCGATCTGGTCGAGCATTTCGAATTCCATTGCACCGTCGAGGCGGACAATGCCGGAGAAGTAGTTGCCTGCTTCCATGCTCTTGATCGCGCCGGTGCCGGAAGCGAGAGTGTTGAAAGCGGTGATTGCAGCTGCCTTCGTGGTGCCGAAAGCGGAGCCGTCGGCCTTGGCGATGACCTTGGTGCCTTCGCCAATCCAGTCTTCGTCGGTGAGGGCCTTCACGACCATCACGCCTGCGGATGCGCTGTCTTCCACGGCGATGAACGCGCGGAGGGAAGAAGTGCGGTCGCCGACGAGGTCGGTGGAGTAGGCGCCGTCGAACCACACGACAGTGCCGCGCGGCATCTTTTCAGTCATGCCCGTGAACGTCAGGGTTGCGAGGCCGTCATTGTTGCCGGACTCTGCGTATGCAACTGCGGTTGCGTTGGCGAAGTCGGCCGCGAGGGCTGCGGAAATGCTGACGAGCGGGAGGAACTGGTTGGTGCGGACTTCGGTTTCACCGAGCTTGCCGATCAGGCCCTTGGAGAAGATCGGGTCGGCGGAGGTCGGCTTGAAAGCGTCGCCTGCGTTGGAGAGCTTGGAGTTGATCATCGGGTTGATGAACATGTACTGGCTTTCGTCGGAAACGGAAGACAGGTAGTTGGTCGCGTCGGTAAGCGGGCCGTAGCCGATACCCACGAATGCGACGTTCTGCTGGCCGAAGTCGCCGTCGTAAGTCGTCACGGTCTGGCCGTCGATGACCTTGCCCTTGATGCCGTCGATGGCGTCCTTCACGATGCCGTTGACGAGCTTCTTGCCTTGCGGACGGGCAACTTCCTTGTCCCAGTTGAGGTCGGTAACCGGCTCGATGATGTTCGTGTTGATCATCACGTTGCCGACGTTGAGGGACTTGTACACGCTCTTTTCGACGAGGTTGGACGGACCCTTTGCGGAAAGGTCGATACCGCGCTGGTATTCGCCTGCGTCACGGATCACAAACTCGAAAGTCTTGCCGTTACGCTTGTTCTTGAGCTGGTCCTTGAAATACTTGCGGGAACCGATGGTGAGGTAGCCGGCCGATTCTGCTGCGCGGAGGGCAACGAGCTCGGTCTTGCGGGAGGTCTTAAACTGGTTAGCCATGATTTAGCGTTCCTTTTAAAAGATGTTTTCCTAGCCGTGCGGGTGCTTACGGAGGTAGTCGTTCCAGTAGGCCCGGTCATGAACCGGTTCGCTCGGCTTCGCCGTCGATGTAACCTGCTTCCCGATTACCGGGAGCGGCTTCAACGCGGGCTGGTTAGTTTGTTCAGGATGTCCGCTCGGCTTCTGTTCGGGTGCTGCGGGTGCCGGTGCAGCTGCTGGCTGCGGGGCACGCTTGCCTTCGAGAAGTTCTGTCGCGAACTGGTGCAAGTCAAGACGGCGGATATACGGATCCTTGCTGCGGAACACTCGCCTGAGTGATTCCATGTTCGTCATCAACTCGCGCAAGACAATCGGATACTGCTCGACGTGATTGAGGTAGTCGAGAACAACCCCTTCCTTGTCGTTTTCCTTCAATGCCGCATAGAACTCGGGGCCGCGGGTGCGGATAAGCTCGTTGTAGTCATTGCGTTCGTTTTCGTCAGGGAACGAGAGGTTCACTCTGCGCTCTGTCTCCAGCTCCATTTCCTGTGCTTCGGAACGCTCGATTTCCTTACGCGCGTTTTCCACTTCGTCGAGCTTCTTCTGCTCGTCAAGGCGGTAGTTCGTGTAGTCCTCGATGTTGTTGCCGAAATCCTCGGGCTTCAACCCCTTGTACTTGGCAAGCTCGGCTTCAAGTTCCTTGACCCGGCCTTTCAGCTTCTCGCGCTTCTGCTTCTCGATGGAGAAAGCGTGCGCAACGCGCTCGTCATGGGAGTATCGCTTGGATGGAGGGAGTTTCTTGTCGGACCTGTCCTTGTCCTTTTCCGGCTTGTCCTTCGGCTCGTCCTTCTTCTCCGGTTCCGGCTGCTGATTTTCTTCCGGCTTCGCTTCCGGCTTTTCGGCCTTCGGCTCGTCCTTCTTCTCCGGCTCGGGTTCTGGTTCGGGCTTCTTTTCGGGTTCCGGTGTCGGTTGCTCGATTTCCGGTTTGTCGCTCGGCTCGGGTTGTGCGGCCTTGGCGTCGCGTTCCATCTTCTCGGTAACCATTTGTTCTGCCTGTTCTGTACTAATCATAAGGTTGGCATCCTTCTATAACGCTGGAAAAGTTGCACTGCGGGCGCGTTTACCCGTCTTTGTGTTCAATAAGTATGTCGCTCCCCCTAGAGCTTCGGTGCCTTGGGGAAACGGATACCGTAGTCGGCGTTGCCGGCCTTCGTGATGCGCTTCTTCGCCCCGTTCCGTGCACCCCACCTTTCGTGGTATTCACGTCCGAGCGACGGTGCGCTAAGCAGTTTGTAGAGCTCCTTGGCCGTCGCAGCCTTGGTGCCCGCGCTCGGGTAGAAATACCCCTTGGTCGGGTTGCTGCGGAAATAGAGGAAGACACCGCCTGCCGACGGTATCGCCCTCGCGAAACAGCTGGAAGACATGAACAGCGGGCGCCTCGGCTCGTTGTCGTTGTCCCAGTATTCCTCGTGGAGGTTCGGGTTGTTCAGCTCCGCGA
>Ga0310695_10002904_pt1 | contig 34920 bp, 44 predicted proteins | sample RumenRJG_04DNA_FD_203882 | JGI IMG/M metagenome (GOLD analysis project Ga0310695, IMG submission 203882) | Bovine rumen microbial communities from Lethbridge, Alberta, Canada - RJG_04 (v2) (version 2) | ecosystem: Host-associated > Mammals > Digestive system > Stomach > Rumen | place: Canada... | reverse complement strand
GTGGACTTTCCCCAAGAAAAATTTTTTCAAGGGAGGGGGGATACCCCTCCCGGCCGGGGGTAGCGGGGATCCCTACCGTATAAAACATTCACGCTCCGCTAAGGGTTCCCCCTGCGGCGGCGGGGAGCGCGCGTCCGTTCCCCCGCTGCCGGTTGACATCCCCCGCGTCCTTCGCTTATACTCATCCCGCGCATTACCCCGCGTCCATGCCGCCGCGGCCTTCGCACAGCCCGGCGGCGCTTTTGCGCAAAGAAGAAGGCCGCCCGCCCGGGCGGCCTTTTCTCATGAAACGAATCTTCTGTAGTTGTTCCGGATCGTCTGCTTGTCGAGGCGGACGTACTCCATCGTCGTGTCCAGCTTGTCGTGGCCGAGGATCGCCGCGACCTCCTGCAGCGCCATGCCGCGCGCGATCAGGTTGGTGGCCAGCGTCCGCCGGAACCGGTGCGGGTGCACGTTCCAGACGCCCGTCACCTGCTCCAGCCGCTTGAGCATCGCGCGGACACCGCCGGGCAGCAGCCGCTCCGCGCGCCTGCCGAGGAACAGCGCGGGGTTCGCGTCCTTCCGCCCGGCGAGGTAACGCCTGAGGAGCATGGCGGCGACCGCGTCGAGGTAGACCACGCGCTCCTTGTTCCCCTTGCCGAGCACCTTGCACTCGAGCGCCTGGAAGTCGATGTCCCCGCGGTTCAGCGCGCAGACCTCTGAGATCCGGCACCCGGTCGACAGCAGGAACTCCAGCAGCGTGCGGTCCCTCTGCGTCCCGCAGGCTTCGCGCAGGCGCTCCAGGTCCTCCGCGCCGAACGGCTGCCGCACGACCTTCTGGCATTTGATCGCGCCGAGATTGCCGCACGGGTTCGCCTGGATGAGCCCCTCCTTCTGCAGCCAGCCGAAGTAGCTGGAGAACACGCAGCGGATCCCCTCGAGCGTGCTGTCGGAGATCCCGCGCTTCTTCTCGTTCATGAGGTAGGCGCGGATGTGGTAGACGGTCACGTGCCGGGTGTCCGCGTTCGCCTCTTCGAGGAAGCGGCGGATGATGTAGCGGTAGCGCTCCATGGTTTTCGCGGACCGGCCCTCGACTTCCTTCGCGGCCATGAACGCATCCAGCAGATCCTCGTTCCGGTCCGGATCCGCGACCTGCTCGATCTCGTAGGCCGCGAGACAGTCCCCGATCACCGGCATGGCCTTCCCGAGGATCTCCGCGGTCAGGATCCTGCCCAGCTGCGCCTCGAGGTCGCGCATGAGTACGGTTTTTGTGGCGATAGACATAAATATCCCGTCCTTTCGTTGCTTTCAAGGACGGGTCGTGCTATACTTCTCCCGTCCTCAGTTGGACAGGGCGCGTGGATACTCTTGCCGGAGACACGCGCCCATTATTTTTGTCACTGAAACATACTGTCAATCAGAGCCGACATCGTGATCCCCTTTTCCTGCGCTGCGCGTCTGATTTTTTCTGCTGTAGATGCAGCGACGCTGAGCGTGATCGTCACCCGGCTGTCATCCTCTTCAACTTCTCCGAACTCCGCCTCGTAGGCCTCGGCGGTCAGGTACTGCTCCGCCCAATCTTTGGCGGCCTTGAGGTCCATCGGCTCGATGTGCTGCCCCCCGCGCCACTGGTTCTGGCCAATGGTCTCCGCGTACTGCGTAAGCGCCCCGCCTTCGCCGTGCAGGAAATACTCTCCGGTCCTCTTGCAGTACAGCGTCTCGCAGATATAGTGGAAGTTGCCGGGTTCGCTGTACTGCCGCCAGCCGACTTCCCGCGCTGTGTCCGTGTTGTAGAGCTTGCCGCCGATGATCTTCTTCATGGTATTCTCCTTTCGATGTCGGTTAGCCTTTAACTGTATTCATTATATAAAAGAGTTTAAATAAAGTCAATACTAAAAACGAATTTATTTAAATTTATTTTCGGCATAAAAAAAGAAGCCCCCTTCCGGGGGCCTCATGCAGGCGGATGGCCGTCGTCGATCTCCGGCCCGGGCGTGACTTCCGGCAGGCCGGTCGCGATGCTCGTCAGGATCGAGAGGATCCCGGCGAGGACGGACGCGCTCGCGACCATCTTCCAGTCCACGGCGGAGAGGACGGCGCTCGTCCCGATCGTGGCGACGGCGGTCTGCGCGACGGTGCGCAGGGCCCGGACCAGTGCGGCTTTGATAAACTCGCTCATCTTATTTCCTCCCGTTCAGGTAGTTGGTCACCCAGTAGATGCACACGAGCGTCCAGTAAAGCGTGATCGGCTCGTTCCCGCGGTTCATGACCGCGAGGAAGCCGGCGATCCCCGCGAGGATCAGGCGGAGCATCTGGCGTCCTCGATCGGCACGGCCGCAGGCGGATTCGGCGGATCCGTCGGCAGCGCGAGGAAGCGCTCCCGCATATCCTTCATCACGCCGTTTTTCCCGAGGCGTTCGTACTGCACCCAGCAGTTCTCGAAGTTCTCGCGCGCGTAGATCGGCGCCCAGCCCTTTTTCGTGTAGTGATTGTAGTCATTGACCATCTGCGCGCGCAGGAGCGCCTGCACGCCGAGCGACAGCGCCCGGACCCGGACGATCACATACCCGAGCACGGCCGCCATGAACCCGCCGAAACTCAGCATCCACGGCCAGTTGAGCCGCATAAACTCCAGCATAAGCCATTCCCCCTCTTTGCCTTGTCACTCGGGCGGCCTGTCCGCCCTGAGGATCACCGCGCCCTTGATGTTCCCCGCGTACCGCTGCGCCTCGGCCTCCGAGTAGCACGGGATCCAGACGCCCACCAGGACCGCGTTCTCAGGCGGTTCGGCGGGCGGCGCGACACTTTCATCACCCGGCCCCTCGGGCGCGTCCTGCGCGCTCTCAGGGGCCTCTGTGCGTTTAATAAACGCGAGGCTCACATAGCCCTGCAGGCCGTCGCCGGCGATGTAGGCCCAGCCGTCGCGCTCAGCGAAGACGTCGACCGTCTCGCCCTTCGGCAGCCTGCCGATGATGCCGTATTCCTCGCCCGGCCCGGTGCGCACGTTCAGCCGCCCGGACGCGGTATTGACCACGCCAGTCCAGATCACAGCATCGCTCCTTTCGTCCTCCTCCTTCCCTTCCCAGCTTGCCTGGGAAGGGGGGACCGCCGCAGCGGTGGGATAGGTCTCAGCGGTGGGATAGGCATCGTACATCCCCCGCGGGACCGCCCAGTGCGTCCATGGATAGTCCGCGAGCTTCCCGCGGACCACGCCCTTCGCGTGGCTGCGCGCGTCCACGGTCTCGCCGTCCCCGATCCAGATCCCGGTGTGCTTCCAGAGCGTCCCGTCGTAGCGGAAGAGCTGGACGTAGGGCAGCTCCTTCGGCAGCGTTTCGATGGTTCCCTTGCGCTCCCAGACGTCCTGCTTCCACTGCTTCGCGACGGTCTGGCCGGTGATGTCCGGGATCCCGGCAAGCTTCGCGCAGGTGGAAGTCAGCCCGCGGCAGTCGTGGATCCTGCGCCCGTTATAGCGGCAGCCGTCGCAGGTGCTCTTCTTCCCGTTCATGCGCTGGCATTGCTTTTTGATCTGCTCGGCGTAGGTGTCGGTCAGCTTCGCGTATTTGTTGCGCGCCTGCACCGTGCAGTACTGGTCCCAGGCGCCGTAGACGTAGCCGTCGCCGACGCGGTCGATCGCGGCCTGCCGGGCGATCTCCGCCCTGGTCATTCCGGCCTCCCGTCGTTCGCCCGAAGCAGGGCGGCGAGGATCATCCCCGCCGCCGCTCCGATCATCAGGCCGCTGAAAAAGAGGATCATAACGCCCTCCGGTTCTGATTTAAAGTTTCCTTTAACTTACTCCCCAGCGGGTTCCTCAACAGGCGCGGGTTCATGCTCATACGTTTTCGACTCCAGCATAAATCCGTCCACGGTCATGAGGATCGCCGTGTCGCGCTCATACGCGCTGGTAGCGGCGGCGGCGCGGTACAGGCAATACTGCCGCTCTGCTTCATTCCTGTCCGTGAAATACCGGGTGCTGGGGGTCTGCGCGGTTCCATTCTCAACGTGGATTCCCATAGCGCAATAGATAGGATTAGACATAGTTTTTCCCTCCTGCCTTAGTCGGCGTTGATGGTGTTAAGGGCGGCGGCGAGATTCGTTTCGGTGCAGTTCGTTCCGGGGGCGATTGTTTCACCGGAAGCGATTGCGGAAGTCGAGATGAAAAGCCTGTTCCCGACCATGAAGAAACTCCCGCTTGCGATGTTCGCATCTGCGGTCATGTCCTCATCGGGGTGTCCGGTCAGCGTCTGGATATACAGCTTGGTATCGGCGATGTACTCGACGGCCATGTCACCGGTATCTGCCCAGATGTTGTTCGCACCGTGCAGGAGTGCAATCTGCGGGGCGGTGAGGGTGTAGGTCTGAGGAGTGGCGAGCTTATATACGATCTGGGTGTCTGGAAAATTTGCTTTAAACGTATCAAGATCAGTAATTGTTGATACGTCTGTCCTATGCACACGGAATTGACCTGTTGAACTATATGCGAATGTCATATCGCCTGCTTGCGGAATCTCGTTTTGCCGCGCATGGATCCAGTAATTCGCATCCTCATTCCCTGTTGACGCAATACAGCCATTCCGCGAACTTGAGCCCTCGACATAGTATACATTTTGATAATTTGCCAACTGTATAACGGCAGAAGTGTTCCCGGTTCCAGTTGCAAATCCATACCACACGCCATCTTTCGTGATGGTTTCAAACGCCCTATCCACCGTCAGCGTCCCGCTCCCGTCCTCGTTAACGTGCAGGGAGCCTCCGTGGACCGTGCCTGCGGAGGATGGGAACGTGATGGTATAGTCTTCGCCCTGATACGGTTCAAACGCCGTCGCCGTTGTTCCGGTTTCGAGCTGGAACGTGATCCGCTCGTTGCTGTACGAACTGCCGCTTGTGAATGTGACATAGGCGTATTCCGGGAAATCCACGCCAGCTTTCGTAAAACTTGCGCCGGAGTTAATCCACCTTGACTGACCGCCGGCATATTTTGTCATCATCATTTTCGCGCCTGACGAACATGAGTATGTGTAAACGCCGTCAGGAATGATTCGCTGGTTTTTTAGCGCGACACCAACATTCGCATCCGCTGTTGCCGTGCCGTTGACGACGATCGACGATTCATCCTCCGCAATCGCAAATGTCAAGCCGTTGTGCGATGTTTTGTTGAGGTGGCTGATCCTCCAAATGTTTTTCCCGCGCACAATCAGGTTCGCCCCTGTGAACCCGGTGATCGCCCTCACGTTCGTCGGGGACGGATCGCCGCTCCCGGCCTGCTGCGGGACGATTTGCGCATCATAGCTTTTCGCGTTGTTCGCGCTTCCGTCGGTGATATGCGCAATCGGGGATAGCCCAGCCTGCGTGATGATCTGCGCGGCGTTCATTCGGCTCTTTAAATCACCAAGTTCCCCCGCGATCACCTTGTTCTGTACGGGGTTTTCGGACTCGTCGTCCATCTCGTCATCCACGACGAACGCCGCAGCGGCGGCCTCCGCGGCAGCCTGCGCCGCTTCCGCGCCTTCCTGCGCTTCCTCGGCGGCGGCCTGCGCAGCCTGGGCGGCCTGCTTCGCCGCGACGGCCTGGCTCACGTCGACCGTGCCGCTCTTCTTGAGCGCGACAAGGGCGAGCATTTCCGCTTTATCCATGGATCAGTCCCCCTCCCCCTCTACCTCTTCCTCTTCCTCGATGATCGGTACCCACTGCCCGTCAAGGCCCTTCTGGGCGACAAACGAGAGGTCGGCCGTCATGGCCATGCTCCCGACGGGTAAATCAGCGGACAGGTTCTCGCAGTCCTCCGCGGCGCTGATCATGACGGTCGCGGTCGTCGCAGTCTGGCCCACTCCCTGGATCACTTTGCTCATGTCTTTTCCTTTCTCCCGTTTCGGGATCCTTTTTTTATAGCTGCTTGGGTTGCCGTCACGTGTACGGGTTGAAGCTCTCTTCGACCGGCGCAGACTCCCCGTTTCCGTTCGCCGCCGGGCTGTTGATCTTAAGGTACGCGCCCTGACATTTGACGAAGCAGGCGTGCTCGCCGATTCCCGGCACCGAGGTCAGCCGCGCCCGGAGCGTAATCCCGCCCGCGTCCTGCGCGATGTAGGACGCACTGCCGCCCGTCCCTTCGAGAGTGATGCCGGAGAGGATGTTCGTTGAGCTCCCATCCGCGCAGAGGTAAAGCGATGGTCTTTCCGCAGGATCTGCGTCTTCGTGCAGCGCCGTCGCAAAGCTCCAGTCGGCGTCCGTCTTCCATCCCATGACGTGCGGATCGTTCTGAAACCGGATCCGTATATTCGCGTAAGCGACGTTGTCCTCGACCGTGATATAGGCCGGCAGGTAGAGCGGCCTGGTGTTATCCTCCGGCAGGTTCCCCGTCTCCGCCATGGTGTCGGAAAAAGGCGGATGTGCGTCCAGATACCCTCCGTAGACCCGCACCGGCGCTCGGGCGAATCCCATGCAGCGCGAGCTCCCCTTTTTCAGCCGGATCGAGCGGCCATAGAAGCCGGATTCATCGGAGCGGGTCCGGCTCGCGGTCGTGAAGGTCTGCGATCCGGTCGCGGTATAAACGGTGACCGCTTCATCCTGCTCCACACTGGGCATCAGCCGGTCCGCCCCGGCGGTGTTGTTCACAAACAGCCAGGCGTAGCTGCCGTCATCGACGTAAGGATAAAGATCATAGGTGACACGGCTCTCCTGCGTTGTCTGTGTCATCACCCGCCGCGGGTGCCTCCAGTGCTCCTGAGTCTCGAGATCTACGTCCCATTGTGGGCTCTCGTAGTCACCCGCGACGTTTTCCAGCCTCGCCGGGTTCGTGATGAGGATCGGCGTTATCCACGGCCGGTTCGGGTATCCGTGCATGAACCAGATGTTGCAGTGCGCGCTGTACACCGTCTTCCCGATCTTGTATGTGCTCCTGTCGTACTGGAGCGTGCCGATCGCCCCGCCGGATGTCCCAGCGGGCGACGGAACCGCAATCTCCAGGTAATTCATGCCGAAGCCGTCCGTCACGGTCCTGAGATACCGCCTCTGGTTGTGGCTCTGTTCATTGGTGCCAAGCAGGATAACCTCTGCGCTCGCGGCGCTGTCTGACAGCGGGCTCCATCGGAAGTAAAGCTTTTTGTCGCCTCCGTTATGCACCTCAAGCCCGCCCCAGACCATCATGGAGATTGGGCGCGCGTATGCGCCAATCGGCAGGTAAAACCGGGCCGTGCCGCTCCCGTCCATATAGCCGGGCAGCACGGTCCCGCTGTCGATATTGAGGCGGATCTTCCAGAATTTACCGCTGGTGTAATCGCCGGAGAAGCGCGCCATGATCATGCCGTGCAGCAGCGCGTCGCTCACCGGATCACCTCCAGGACGAAATAGGTCGTGTACCGGGAGAGCATATGAACGACCACCTGGTTCGCCTGGCACTCCACGCACCAGATCAACCCGTAATAATAAAATCGGTCGGACACGCTGGTTCCGCTTACGGCGCTCGAGTCGAAGTAGACAGTCGCCTGGTCGTCGGCGGTCAGCCCCTGGCATGGGATCGTCTGCCGGTATCCAGTGGTCTCCTGCGTCCACGTCCCACCGATGTCCGTAGCAAGATGCCAGCGTTCGATCTCCCTGAGGTGCGGCTCGTCGTCCGGCAGCGCGCCCACGTCCTCCGCGTCCAGCGCGATATTCTGCGAGAGCGCCTTGCCGTTGACGGTGCGCGTGACCGGGACCGCGCCGAGGTCGGCCGGCGTCAGCGGGATGTCGCCGTAGTCCGGGTCGGTCGGATCGGTTTCCGCGCCGACGCCGCAGACGGTCAGCGGGATGTCTCCGGTGATGCCCGGGTAGACGCCGCCGACGCTGTTCACGCTCGAGTCGCCGCTCTCCCCGCGCGGGATTTTAAAGTTCAGCACGGGCGCGCGCGTCGTGCCGCCCTGCGTGACCTCGGCGGGCACGTTCGGGGCGACCGTCTGCACCGTCCCGATCGAAAACTGCGGGACGATCTGGTCCAAGACCTGCTGGGTGATGTCCCCGGCCGCCTCCGCGGCGTCATTTGCCGCGCCGGCCGCCGTGTTCGCCGAACCGGCCGCCGTGTTCGCCGAGCCGGCTGCCGCGTTCGCCGCAGTCGCCGCCGCGTTCGCCGCAGTCGCCGCCGTGTTCGCCGCGTCGGCCGCGTCGTTCGCCGCGTCGGCCGCGTCGTTCGCCGCATCCGTCCCCTCGCGCATCGCGTCGATCTGCGCCAGGAGCTCGTTGATGTTCGGGACGATAACCTCTTCGGAGACGATGGTGTCCGTGGTGTCCCGCGCGACGCGCGCGTGCAGCGCCGCGAGCGTGACCGTCTCCGCCGGGTCGTTCCCGGAGGCCGCCTTCTCGGCGCGCAGGATCAGCGTCACGTTCCCGACGACGTTGTAGACGAGCGCCGGGAAGACGACCGTGGCCGTCCCGTCCTCGGCGGATCCCGCGACCGGGCCCGCGGTGCTGTTGTCCGCGCGCCTCGCGTAGAGGCTGATCGCGTACCCCGTCAGGTCGAACGGCTCGCCGTCGCGCACGACCTCGACGCTCCATTCGTGCGCCCGCGCGTCGCCGTACTGCAGGGGCGCGGAGAGCGCGAGCACGCTCATCGGGGCGGCGAGCTCCACGCGCTGTCTAATCAAAAACATGTTCTCATCTCCTCCTTCCCTTCCCAGGTCCCCTGGGAAGGGGGGACCGCCCGCAGGCGGTGGGATAGGCTGCCCGCAGGCGGTGGGATAGGCGGCCGTTAATAGTCTCCCCCGCCTCTCGACTGAAGGAACTGCTGGATGAACAGCGTCGCGACGATGCGCGCGTTGCCGTCCGGCTGGAAGCTGACCGTGTGCCAGGTCCCGCGCCGGATCTTCCCGTTCGCGTCCGTCTCGAGGTACGGCGCGATGTCCACCTCGCCCTCGGACGCGGGGACGTAGGTCCCGTCCACCTCGATCGAGACGCTGTTCGCCGTCCCGCCGCCGTTCGTGATGCCGTAAGTCAGCTGGTGGCTGTGCGCGGGGATCGTGAAGCTGTGGCTGTGCGGGCTGACCTGAAGGTCCTGCGGCTCGATAACGATCGGGACCTGTACGTTATGCCAGTGGCTCTGAAGGTAATGGTAATGGTTGTTTTGGTTCGTTCCCGGGCCTGTCCGCGCGTTCATCGTCCGGCCTTCCTCATCCACGAACGAGGTGCTGATGACCGTCGGGGACAGCGTGACCTGCTTTGTCAAGATCGTCGCGCCGCCGCCCTCCGCGGATGTGGTGCCGGTCTGCCCGTCGGATGCTGTCATCCTGAAGTCCACCCGGTAGGGCTGCTTTTTCCACTTGAGCAGGCAGGAGTTGATGCGCAGGACGTTATTAGGAATATAGAAGTCGAGCTCCATCGGGTGCGTCGAGTCGGCGTTCTCCGCGCCGCGGACCGAGTACATGCTCGTCGCGCCCTGCGAGTACAGTTCGTGCACGCCGATTTTCTCGAGCACCTCGTTCAGCTGCTCCGCGGTGTCCCGCCCGCCGGTGTCGAGCACGATCTTGAGCCCGCCGGGATCCCCGTCCGCGTCCTCCTTTTCGACCTGGGTGACGCGGCAGGAGACGTTCTCCGGGAAGGTCTCGTCGATCACGCGGACCATCGCGCCGACGCTCACGCGGTCCTCTTCCTCCCCCGTCTCCCGGAAGAGGTCGACCGCGGTGGCGTCGTAGGAGATCCGCGGCTTCTGCCCGGCCGCGAGGATGCGCGCCATCTGTGCCTTGAGCGTCTCCGCGTCCGTCTGCCGGGTGTCCACGTGGATGCCGCAGCGGATCCCGTATTCCTCGCGGACGCCCAGGGGCGCGTCCAGGTAGGGCACGCCGCCGTTGACCGGGGCGATCGTCAGCTGGTTGTCGCCCTCGCCGTATCCGCGGCCGTAGAGCCTCGTGACCACCATGCCGTCGACGCTGCGCTTCACACGCTGCAGGTTCCGCCGGTAGACGAGCGAGGCGGAGGGCACGGACGGGAGCCGGACGAGGGAGACCGACCACGGCGTCTGGTAGGTGTCGAAGACGAAGCGGTAATCCTCCGCAAGCACCCCGCCGAGGCTCATGAGGGCCTCGAGCAGGGTCACGTCCTCGAAGTTGTACTGGTATTCGTCGTTAAAGTCGCACCGCCCGACGGTCCACCGGGCCGTCGTCTGGTAGGAGAGGATCGCCTGCATCACCTGCCGCGTGGTCACGCCCGTCCCGCCCAGTTCGCAGTGCCCGGGGATCAGGTCGTCGAGCAGGGTGCACTCCGCGCCGTCGAGGGAATAGCTCACCGCGCCCCCCGCCTCGTGCCCGCAGGCCGCGGAGGCGAACCGGAACGTGCCGACGAACTCGTCCCCGTCCCAGACGCGCGCGAAGGACGCGCCGACGGTGATCCGCGCGTTCGCCGCGTCGCCGGTCGGCAGTTCGAGGCGCGCCGTGGAGAGCTCGTTGAGCTTGAGGGCGTACCCGTGCCGCAGCGCGTGGTCGGCCGGCCCGAGGAAGTGCAGGTCCTTGTCGTACAGTTCTATCATCGAAAACCCCTCCGGCCCTTCGGGCCACCTCCCCTACGAAGGGGAGGCAAGGCTGTTTAAGCGTCTCCCGCGCCTCCTTCCCTTCCCAGGTCCCCTGGGAAGGGGGGACTGCTGTGCATGGCGCCTTCGGCGCACACGCCCGCAGGCGGTGGGATAGGTTGCAGGCGGTGGGATAGGCTATCCCACGATCCACTTGCCGCGGCCCGTGACGGAGACGAACGCGGGCGTGTTTACCGTCACGCGGATCTCCTCGCCGGGCGCGGCGGAAAGGTCGGCCCATTTCCGCACATGCGCGAACGTGAGGATGCCGTTCTCGTAGACCGAGGCCGGGAGCTCGCCGTCCTCGCCGGAGACGGAGACCGTCGACTCCTCCGCGATGGCCATGGACGCGAGGGAGAGCGTCCCGGCGCCCGTCACGACGGTCATGGAGCTGAGCGTGCCGTCCAGCGCGCGCGCCGTGACGGTGAGCGGCGTCCGGATGGCGCCGCCGGCCCGCCAGGCGAAGGTGATCCCCTGCGCGCCGTCGACCGCCTCCGTGTTGCCGGAGAGCATGGTCGGGATCGCGTCCTCGCAGACGCCGAAAACGGTCGCGCGGACGGAAACGCCGCCGGACGGGCTGACCTTCGCGCCCGCCGAGCCCTCCTGGTCGAACTGCGCGGTCATCCGGACGGTCGGGTCGCCGTCGAAGACGAGGAACCCGCGCCCGGAATAGAGCCAGGACAGGAGCCTCCTGCGCCACGCGGCGGTGTCCTCGACGCCGTCCACGGGCACGATCTCCACGGTGCGGGAGATGGTCCCGTGCTTCGCGGCGCCGATGATCACGCTGCCGCCGCCGGGCAGGGCGTATTCGTTCCTCGCGATCTTGTCGCCGACGGAGAACCCGTCCCCCAAAAAGGCCATCCCGCCGAAGTCGCGGACGTGCAGCCCCCGGAAAGTGAAATCATCGTACATAAACCCCTCCGGCCCTTCGGGCCTTTACCACGACCGCACCCCGTTCGCCCTTCCGGATACCGTCCCGGCGGCCCGGCGCGCGGATGCAGTGCTGACGCCCTTCTCCATGAGCCCGCCGGCCACATCGCCGTCGATCGCGAGGACGATGTTCGACAGGAGTTCCCGCAGCTCTTCCATGTTCACCCCGCCCCCCCCGGAGACGGCGGAGAGCGCCGCGGCCGTCGACCCGGCCCGGCCGGCCCCGCGGGCCAGCGTGTCGGACAGGCCCGCCGCCCTGATTTCCAGGGCGTCCGTCCCGCCGTCCAGCCCCTCGAAGAGGCCCTCCATCGTGTAGCGCGCGGCCTCCGCCATGACCCTGCTGGGCGAGCGGATGCCCTGCGCGTCCCTGTATCCGCGCGCGAAGGCGTCGCCGGCGTTCCAGCCCGCGGTGTAGGCGGGATCCCTCGCGCCGTTCAGCACGTCCATGAGGCCGTCGACGCTCCGCTGGCCCGCCGCCGGCAGGCCGGAGATCCCGGAATCCCAGGCCTCCACCGCCCCGGTCGCGGTGTCCTCGACCGTCACCGTGATGCCCTGGAACGCCTCGGTGAATCCGCCTTCCGCGTCCTCGCCGGTCTTCTTCGCGTCGGCGGCCAGCTGCATCATGGTCGGGATCAGCGCGTTTCGCTTCTCCTGCAGGTCGGCGGCCAGGTCGTTGTCCCCGGCGCCCAGCGCCGCGGCGATCTGCGCGTTCAGGTCCTCGACCTGGGCCCTGACGCTCTCGAAGTCCGTCCCGGACTCCAGGCCCGCGCTGTAGGCGCCGAGCATGGTTTCCGCGTCCTCGCGCCCGGCTTCCTCCGCCGCGGCCGCCCGCTCTTCGGATCCACCCGAGCCGGTCAGCCGGTCCAGGAACTCGTCGACCTCGGTGGCCTGCCCGGCCGGCATGTCCGGCGGCGCGATCGAGTTGCGCTTCGCCGCGCCCGCGTAGTAGGCCTCGAGGATCGCGTTCGCGTTCTCCTCGCCTTTTTCCTCGGCCTCTTCCTTCATGCCCTCCGCGTCCATGTACCGGCTGAAGTCGAAGTCCTCCGGCTCGAAGCCGTACTCCGCGTCCGCCGCGAGGGCGCCCAGCGTGGCATAGCCCGCTTTCTGCGCCTTGTCGACGCCCTCGGCGAAGCCGTTCAGGATCGCGAGGAAGACGTTCCCGCCTTCATCCCTCGCCTTCTCGCCCGCCTGCTCCGCATCCGTCAGGCCGGAGAGCAGCAGGTCTTCCGCCGGCTGGAAGGCGTTCCCGAGCTCGCCCGTGATCAGCTCCTTCAGCTGGCTCATGCGGGTCGGGATGTCGTTGGTCATGGCGGCCTGGGCGTCGTCCAGGGCCTGCATCATCCCGGGCGTCAGCTCCTCGTCGTAGCCGCCGACGATGGCCTCCGCGATCTTCGTGCCGTACTTCTTCCAGTTGTCCTCGCCGAAGATCTTCCCGCCGTACTCCTCCTGCTTCTCCGGATCCAGCCCGAGGAAGGTGTTCATGAGGAGCGTCATGGCGGCCTTGGCTTCCTCGCCGCCATTCTGGAACTTCGGCCCGAGGTCCTCCGCGAGGAGCCCAAGGTCCTCGAGGGCTTTTTTATTGCCCAGGAAATCCCCGAGGAAGTCGCCGGCGTTCTTCGCGGCCTTGCCGACGGCCTGCACGTTCGTGACGCCGGAGATCCTCGCGAGGGTCAGCATCGCGGCCGCGCCCATCGCGTCCGTGCCGATCTTTTCCCAGACGGTCGCGTACTCCGTGAGGGCGCTGATGCCGTCCTGCCCGGCCGGGCCGGTGCCCGTCCAGAAGAGGATCGCCGCCGCGTCGTCGAAGTCCGTGCCGAAGACGCGGTTCAGGTCCGCGATGTCCTCCGTCAGGTCGGGGACGCTCTTGCCCGTGGCGACGGAGACGGTGTCCAGCCTTGCGATCAGCCCGTTCAGCCGGGCCGCGTTCGTGAACACGCCCTCCGGCAGGTTCGTGTAGGCCGCGGCCAGCGCGTCGATCCACTCGGTGGCGTTCCGGTTCGGGTTGGTGACCTTCAGCCGGTCGAGCTGGCTGGCCATGTAATCGTTGAGCCCGGTGCCCGCGGTGCCGGTTTTTACGCCGATCTGGTTGTACTCGATGCGGTGCTCGACGGCGTCGTTCCAGCCTTCCGTGATCGCCGTGGCGACGGCGTTCTTGATGATGTCCGCGACGCCGGAGCCCAGGTTGGCGCCGATGCCGATCGTGAAGCCCTGGCCGAGGGTGGACAGCTTCCCGAGGATGCCGTCCATGTCCCCTTCCGCGCTCTCCGCGGCCGCGCCGAGGCCCTTGATGCCGTTCGCCGCGCCGCTCCCGCCGAGGCCCTCCGCGGCCTCCTTCGCCTCGTCCATCTCGCCGGTGAGCTTCGCCATCTGGCTCGTGGTCTGCGCGATCTCCGTGCGCATCGCGTTGATGCGCGTGCGCAGCCGCACGGCCTCGTCGGATTCCTCTCCCGTGGCCGCGACGACCGCCTCGAGATGCCGCTGCATCTCGCGGAGCATGTCGGCTTCCTTCTGCCGCTGGGTCTCGAGGGCGCGCATCTGGGCCGTGAGGCCCTCGACGCTCTTGCCCTGGGCGTCCATCTCCGCGGCGGTGGCCTTGACCTCGCTCTTCGCCTCTTTGAGAGATGTCCCCATCTCCCGCATCGCGCGCTTGTATTCCTGCTCGCCGGAGATGACTATTTTGTGTTTTATCTGGTTTTCATTCGCCAAAATCACTCACCTCCGTCAAAGCCTTAAAGACATCACCTCGGAGTCGTCCCAGATGTGGGCGTCCGGGCTCTCGTCCGCGATTTTCACGATGAAGGCGTCCATCATCGCCATGAAGCCGTCTATTTTCTGGTACCGCCCCGGCTTGGCCGGGTACCAGTTTTCTTTTTCCAGGTCGAAAAAGTCCGCCCGCAGGCGCACGTTCCGGAGATACCACGCAAACATCTCGTCGTGCCCCCAGACGACCTGCCCGTCGAGCAGGCGCTCCTTGAGGGCCTTCATCGGCGCGTTGAACGTCAGCGGCCCCTGGCGCACGATTTCGGTGCGCAGGCCGTTCGCGCGGAGCTTTTTTTCGAGCTCCGGCGCGTTGTAGGGGTCGTAGCCGACCGCCCGGATGTCGAAGAGTTTCGCCTGATCCAGCAGCCAGTCTGCGATGTACTCATACCGCACATACCGTCCCGGCGTGATCGTGAGCCAGCCGCGCCGCTGCCACTCCGCCCAGTCCTTCTCCTCGTCGCCGTTGCCGCGCTTGATCTTGTCCTCCGGCACCCAGGAATGGTGCCGCACGCAGAGGGTCCCGCCCTCCTGCCAGACCACCGCGGCCGCGCAGAAGTCCTCGGACTTTGCGAGGTCGAACCCGGCCCAGGCGGCCGGCCGCAGCAGGCTCGTCTGGATGTCGGCCCGGTCGTTCCGGCGCAGCGTGTCGAGGTCGATGTAGACGGCCTCCGGCGGGACGGCGAAGCGGTTCAGCTGCTTGGTGACGAAGTCCGCGCGCTCCTGCGGGGAGCGCTTCGCCCGCTCCCAGTCGAGGATCAGATCCTCGAGGGTCATGAGCGTGCCGAGCGAGGGATTGGCCATCCCCCACCAGCGCGGGTCGTCGTAGGGCAGGTCCGGGTCGATCTCGTAGATGATCGGCAGGTACGTGTCGACCGCCAGCTCCGTCACGTCGTCCGAGCGGTCCAAAATCTTCTTTGCATAGTTGTAATGGTAGACGCAGGGCCCGTCCAGCACGGTGCCGGCGGTCGTGGTGTACCACATCAGCGGCTCCCTGAATTTCTTCATGGGCCTCAACAACTGGTTGATCTGGTCGAACGAGTTCTCGTTCTCGAGCTCGTCCTTGATCACGAAATAAGGCCGCAGGCCGTCGAGGCTGCTTGGGTCGTTCGCGAGATACGTGACGCGCGAAAAATCCGGCTCGTACCGGCTCTCACTGAGCCGCAGCCGGATCTTGTTTTTGAGCACGGGCGACATGGTCATCTGCGCGTAGAAGTCCATGTACTGCCGTCTCGCCTGCTTCGCGTTGTTCGCGCAGAAGTAGTTCTCCCCGCCGCGCACGCCGCCCTTGGTGACCATGTAGCCCATTTTCCCGGACGAGCGCGCGGTCTTTCCGTTGCCCCTCGGCACGAACTCGAAGACCTCGCGGTAGCGCCGGTGCCCGGTATCGGCGTCGATCCAGCCGAAGGCCTGCCCGTCGACGAAGCACTGCCAGGGCATGAACGTGAACGTCTCGTAGTCCCCAGCGGTCGGCAGGAGATAGCGCTCGCAGAACTCCACCGGGAGTCGCGCCCGCTTCGTGTCGTACACGTACCGGAACTTTCCGGTCTCGGCTTTCTTCAGGTCGTCCAAAAAATGCTGCGCCTGCTGTTTGACGGTTTTCGGCGCGAGCACCTTGCCGGAGAGCGCGTCCTCGGCGTAGCGGTACGCGCGGGTCTGCATGATCTCCTTCGCGCTACTCATCCGGGTCAGCGTCCATTCCGAAGGTGTCCCAGCCGTCGTCCTCCGGGTTCTGCCGGAGATCCTCGGGCGTCTCCTCCGCGGGCCGGCCCCGCTTTTTAGCCGGGAGCAGGTTCCAGCGGTCCAGGATCGCGGCCCGCGCGGTCTCGCTGTCTCGCCGCATCATGAGCAGGGTCCTGGCGGTCTTCGCGTCCCCGGCCCGGAGGCGCGCCGCGCAGGACGTCCGGAGCTCCGCGATGCTCTCCTGGAGTAAACAGGCCTCGCGGATGTCGCGCATGGACAGGATGTCCCAGAGGCCCTTTTCGGCAAGCTTCCGGCCGCAGGCGTCGAAAAACGCGACGGTCTGCCGCTGCTGGATCCCGCGCAGCATCTCCGCGCGCAGCTCCTCCGGCGTCATCGCGTCGTCCTTTTTCCGCCTTGCCATCCTGAAACCTTCTTTCTTTCTCCTCCGACAGCCTATCCCCCGGCCCCTTCCCCGCAGAGCCGGGAAGGGGTGCCTCTCCGCGCACGATTTCCGTTATTCCTTCCCCCATCCCTTCCCAGGTCCCCTGGGAAGGGGGGACCGCCCGCAGGCGGTGGGATAGGTTGCAGGCGGTGGGATAGGTCACTCCACCCTGTAGATCAGAACCGCCAGCGCGGCCTTCTCCCCGCCCTCTTCGACGCGCATCGTGAGGCGCGTCTCGCCGGGGATCTCGTGGCACGCCGCGGAGAGCAGGGCCTCCGCGAAGCCGTCCGTGCTCACCGCGCCCGCGATCGGCTCCCCCGCCGTGCCGTCCCCCTTCAGGATCTGGCAGGTGACCGTCTTTCCGGCGAGGCCGACGGGGTTCCCGTCCAGTACGGCGCGCACGCGCCAGGTCACCGCGCCGTCGTCCCCGAGGGGCAGGCGCGCGAGAACGTGCCGCGCGCACCCGGCGGTCAGTTCAACGTCGGTCGTTACGATGTACATCCTCGTCCTCCATCGTCAGCAGGATCACCGCCCGCGGGCTCTTTTCCCAGAAGCTCTCCTCGCTCATTCCCGCGCGGAGCCATCGCTGGGCGAGCCGGTCCCATGGCCATCCTCCGCCCCGGTCTTCCCGGGGCTTCCGGCGTTTTTTGGCGCTTGCGGAAGCGAGTCCTCCGCGGCCTTTTTGATCTCTTCCATGCAGACGAGGATCTCGTCCATGCGGACGCCCTCCTCGAAGGCGCGGCAGCTCATCACCGGCAGCGGGTTCCTGCGGGTCTTGTTCCTCTGCATGACCGCGCTGGCCATCGCGCCGTACACGACGGAGAGGGTCCCGCCCACCGTCCGGGCGCCGAGCTCCCCGATGATAAAGAAATAGGACACGCGCTGCCCGGTGATCTCCCGCCAGAAGCGCTCCGCGAGCATCGCCGCCCGGTTGTCGAAGCGCAGCTCGCGCTTCTCCCCCATCAGGTCGACCTCGATCACCGGCGCGGTGATCCGCTCCGCGGTCATGATTTCAGGTTCCGCCATATACTCCTCCCAAAAGCCTTCCCCCTTGGGGAAGGTGGCACGGCGAAGCCGTGACGGAAGAGGTAAGCCCGGCCCACCTCTTCAGCCTCGCTCCGCTCGGCAGCTTCCCCAGAGGGGAAGCCCTTATTCAAGAAAAGGCCCCGCCCCGCGAGGGGACGGGGCTTTCGGGTCAGTTGCCGCTCGGGACCGTGCTCCAGGGCGTGCGGACCGCCGCGAAGAAGGTGCTCTGCGTCCACTGGCAGTTCTCATCCGCGGTGTCGGCCAGGTACATGACGACGCCCCAGGACTTTTCATCCGCGCCGGAGCCGGTCACGTACTCGTAGGCCAGCTTGACGCCGGATCCTTCGATCGTCTGGTCTTGGTACTCGATGGAGCCGTCCTCGCGGGTCTTGCCGGAGAGCTCGCCCTCGTTCAGGCGGACCTTAAGCAGCCAGCCCATGAGCTTCGACTCGTCGTCGCGCGTGATGCAGAAGCCGATCGCGCAGTTCGGCGCGAGGGCGTCCGCGACCAGCTCGCCGCCGTTGCTGTCCACGACGCGGCCGAGGTAGCGCTGCCGCATGGCCGCGGTGATCCTCGGGATGGTCGCGCTGAAGTCGACGGTGGTCAGCCGCTTGATCTTGCGGATCGTGCGGTTCGACGCGGATTTGGTCGTCTCCGCGTAGTTGGGTTTCAGGGAAAAGTCGACGGCCTCGGCGATCAGGTCCGGCGCGCCGTAAACCGGCGCGCTGGAGCCCGTATCCTCGGTCGTCATCAGGGCGGCGTAGATGTCGCCGACGCCGTCATTGATGCCCAGCGCCTGAAGCTGCGTCAGGGTCCCGACGACGGGGGTCGGATCAGACATTCTCCTCACATCCTCTCTATTCGCTTATGTTTCTTTCGTCCGTGCGGAGCTGGTGCAGGATGGCGTTCGCCTGGCGCGCAATCGCGTCCGCGCGCTCGTCCTCCGCATCGCTCCAGAGCCGGCAGCGGAGCAGGCAGTACTGTGCGTAGAGCTCCGGCTCCGCGGCCGCCATGGCGGGCATGACGCCCGCCGCGCCCGCGCTCGCGATGGCGGCCAGCATGGCGCGCTGCGCGTCGCGGTCGGTCTCGGAATCTTCCTCGACGCCCCGCAGGTAATCGCGAACGATCTCCTGCCCGCCGAGAAGCTCCAGCACTTCAGCGTTTGTCATGTCCGCCTCCGGTCATCAGGTGGTCGCGACCTTCGCGAGGCGCAGACGGTTCGCGTCCTCGCAGCGGATGTCGTAATCGTAGCCGATCACGGTGAGATCCATGTCGAGGTCGATGTCGCGGTCGGTCTCCATGCGGAGCGGGTCGTCGTAGTTGACGTGCAGCGTGGAGAGGTCGCCGACGAGGTAGCCGTTCGCCGGGGCGACGGAGTCGCAGATGACGACCTCGAAGCCGAGGAGCTCCTTCGTCGGGGCGCCGAACAGGGTGGTCGCGCCGTTCGCCAGGGTGGAGATGAGGCCCATCCAGTCGGCGTAGGGCATGACCACTTTCGCGTCGTCGCGGACGCCCTCGGGCAGCGCGGCGATGGCGTTCTGGATCGCGGCCAGGACGGTCGCGCCGGTGACGGCGGTGATGCACATGTCGCCGTTTGCGGCGGTCGCGCCGTAGACGGACATATGGGTCAGGTCGCCCGCGCTCGGGGCCGCGCCGGAGGAGCCGTGCGCGAAGATGCGCGCGCGCATGAAGGCGCGGTGCTGCTCGGTCGTGCGCTTCGTGATGTAGCCGTTCAGGTCGGTGTCGGTGCCGCGCAGGATCGGGCCGGGGACGAGGACCTTCTCACGGCCGGGATAGCGGCCGAAGGAGATGACGGCGTCCGCCAGGGTGTACGCGCCCGCGGCGGTGCTGCCGTCGGGCATCTTGACGGCGTCGGCCGGGGCGGTCGCGGAGACCTTCGGCAGGCGCAGGCCCTTGATCTGGGTGTGGGTGAGGTACTGCAGGAAGCGGTCCTCCCCGTAGATGTCCGTGATCAGCTGCGTGCTGACCTCGACCGGGAGCAGCGGGCCGCCGGGGTTCGCGCCCTTCGTAAACGTCAGGGCGTTCTTCAGTTCGGCGGGCAGGTCGCTGCCGGTCATGCGGCTGCGGAAGAACGTTCCGCGGGCCTCGTTGGTGAGATTGCTCATAGCTCTTCCCTCCATGTGTCTGTATTTATCGGCAACCAGCTCCCGCTGTTCTGCCATCTCGGTGTCTGCCGGCAGGCCGGCAAGGTTCTCCGCGCCCACCGGGCGCTTTTCGGCGCGCTGCCGGCGCTTGTGGGGCGCGTCGGCCTCCGCGGGCTGCGCGGGCACGGCCTTTGCGCGGTTTGTCAGGGCCGCCATCGCGGAGCGCTCGCAGGCCATCGCGGCGACGCGGTAGCCCTCGATGCGCGCGGCCACCAGCGGGGTCACGCGGTCCTCGGGCTCCTCGTCCTCCTCCGGATCCTCCTCGGGATCCTCTTCGGAGCTGACCTCTTCAGCCTCGGGCTCCTCTTCGGGCTCCTCTTCTGAGCCTTCCCCTTCAGGGGAAGGTGGCGCGGCGTCAGCCGCGTCAGATGAGGTGTCTCCCGCGTCCGTCACCTCATCAGCCTCGCCCTGCTCGGCAGCTTCCCCTGAAGGGGAAGCCTTTTCCTCTTCTTCCTCTTCCTCTTCGTCGAAGAGGACGCCGTCCGCGAAGCCGAGCTCGACGGCGCGGCGCGCGTCCATCCAGGTCTCCTTATCCATGAGGCGCGCGATCTCGTCCCGGCTGAGAGAGGTTTTCCGCTCATAAGCGTTGATGATCGACTCTTTCACCTCGGCGAGGAGCGCGATCGCGGCCCGCATGTCGTCCGTGTTGCCGGCGGCGACGGTCATGGGGTTGTGGATCATCATGAGCGCCGTGGGGCTCATGAGCACCCGGTCGCCCGCCATGGCGACGACGCTGGCCGCGCTGGCCGCGATGCCGTCCACCCGCACGAACACCTGGCCGGGATAGTCCCGGAGCATCGTGTAGATCCGGCTGGCCGCCACGCAGTCCCCGCCCGGGCTGGAGATCACGAGGGAGATGTCCCCGCTGCCGCTCTCCAGCTCCGCCCGGAACGCCTCGGGCGTCACGTCGTCGTCGAACCAGGAGTCCTCCGCGATGACGCCCTCGAGGCGCAGCACGCGCTGCTCCCCGCCGTCCGCCTCGTTACGGACCTCCCATTTCCAGAACTTATTCATCGTTTTCACCTTCTTTGGGTGCGTTGTGTTCGCCGTTCACCGCGTCCGCGGAGATGGTCAGCCCCGCGGCGACGAGGGAGACGGGCGCGAGGTCCTTCGAGATCATCGCCATGTCCCCGCCCTCGACCGGCGGCAGGTAGTCGCGCGCGCGCAGCTCGTTGACGGTGCGCTTCCCGGTGCGGATGGCCGCCTGGTCGCGCGTCGCGGTCGCGGCGCTGTCGCCGCGCAGGTAGGCTTCCACGTCGAAATGGTAGTGCATCCCGGCGTTCAGTTCCTCCGGCGTGAGGAGTTTATAGTCCAGCTCCTCTTCCCACTGCGTCACGATGGGCTGCATCGTCAGCGTGATGAACTCGATCGTCTGCTGCTCGATCGAGGCCGCGGTCGCGTCGGAGTAGTCCCCCAAAAGATGTGGCGGCAGGTTGTAGACCGTCGCCACGCGCGAGCGCGTGATCTGCTCCACGTCCCGGAGGCCCGATTCGATGGGGCTGGCGTCCAGGCGCGAGGCCTTGACGCCGGCGTCCAGCGCCAGCACCTGCCCGCCGCTCTCGCGGTAGAGGTTCAAAAACTCCTGCACGCTGCGCTTCCGGCGGTCGCCGGAGAGCTCGGTCGGGTATTCCAGCACGACCACGCGGGAGATGCCGTTTTTGACATTCTCCAGCGAAAAGTCGCGGATATCGCTCACGTACTGGACGGCGCCCTTCAGGATGTCCACCGGGCGCAGGGCGGAGATGCCGTCGAGCGTCATGTGGTGGAACGCGAGGAGATACATGCTGTGCAAATACTCGATCACGCCGTCCTCGCGGGTGACCGCGTACCACAGCTCCCGGCTCTTCTGCTCCACGAGCGGGGTGACGCAGCGCGGGTCGACGATCTCCAGCTCGCGGAGCTCGCCGCGGGCGTCGAACCGCTTCACGGCGTATCCGCGCCCCTCGGTCAGCACCCAGCCCATGAGGGCCCGCTTGAAACTCGCGGCGCTCATGCGCCGGTTCGGCCGGAGATGCAGCATCCAGTGCCGGGGATCCTGCGCGGCTTCCTCCCGCCCCTTGTACAGGGAGACGGGCATGGTGCCCAGGGCTCCCGCGATGCGGGTCACGGCGGCGTAGATCACGTCCGCGCCCAGCTCGCACGAGGCGCCGTTTTGCCGGATCCACGGCAGCAGGGCGGCCCGCAGGCTCTCCGCGCTGTCCTTGACGGGGGCCGGCTCGTCCCGGCTCCAGGGCCATCTGCGTTTTTTCGGCATATTCCCTCCTTATACCGGCTCGACGGGGAGCCCGTTGTCATCCAGGTCGAAGCCCTTCACGACCGCGAACGGCCAGAGGTACATCTGCGTCTGCGCGTTGTAGGTCTCCGGGCCGGGGATGTCGGAGAGCGCCCAGCCCGCCTGCCGGAGCCCGTCGTAGAGCGCGAAGCGCAGGGTCTCCAGGTCGGAAAGCCGGCTGCGGTTCGCGCAGGCGACCACGTCGTAGACGATCGCGACGCGCTTCGGCCTGTCCGAGGCGAACTTCCAGGGGCCGTCGTCGCGCGGGCGGTATCCCACGTACAGCGGCGAGTTCCTCGTGTAGGGCCAGTGCCCGCAGTCCGGGCAGACTTCCGAAATGGCCCGCGCGATGTCCTGTTCGGGCGTCATGCGCTCCCCCCTCTCAGCGTTTCCTCGATAATACTGTTGATGCGCTTCTTCGCGGCCCGCGCCGCCCGCGCGTTCCACGGGTTCGGCTCCAGGTGCCCGGGCCGGCCGGCCTCCAGGACGAAGGCGATGGTCGCGGCCCTCCGCGGCCTGCCGCGGATCCCGGTGTAGTCCCCCTTCGGGTAGACGATCACCTGCGAATAGTCCGAGGAGACCGTGAGCTCCGGCGACTCCTCGAGGATCCGCCCCATCTCGCCGGTCGGGCCCTTGAACGTGTCGCGCTCCTGGCGCTTCAGCTCCTCGACGAGGACGTCCGCGCTCATCCTGAGCGCCCGCTCGACGCGCGCGTGCATCTCCTCGCCGGCCCGGTCGGCCTGCTGAATCACGTCGTCGTAGCCCTCATAAACAAAGCGGGCCATGTCAGTTCTCCCCTTGCAGGCTCCAGTGGTCGCGGCGGCGGCGGCCCCGCACGCGGATCTCCCGCCCGCGGTGGTCGTATTCGTCGATGTGGATGATCTCGTAGACGTCGCCGTGCCAGCGCAGGAGGTCGTCCGGCATGATCTGCCGGGTCCGGAAGCTGAATATTTTGACCTCGGTGAGCGGCGCGCCCTGTTCGGCCAGGGTCACGTCGTACTTTTCGTCCCGGACGCCCGCGCAGGTCACGCCGGCCTCCCGGTAGGTCTCCGGATCCCCGCCCCCGCTGTTCCCGTCCTCCACCCTGCGCAGGATGCCGACGGTGTAACGGTAGTTTTCCCTGCTCATAATCTCTCCACCCTTATCCCTTTCGCGATCTCCGGAACGTCAAAAGCGCCGTCGCCGGCGCTTTTCGCTTTATGCCTTTCCGGGTGTTCCTTCTCGTGGCAGGCGTCGCAGAGGCTGACGAGGTTGTCGAGATTCAGCGCCAGCTCCGGGTGATCCTCGAGGTGCAGCTTATGGTGCACCATGGTCGCCAAAACCGGGAACGTCCGCCCGTCCGCGAAGATCTCGCGCCGGCCTTCTTTCAGGCATTTCTGGCAGAGCCCGTGGTCGCGCCGGAGCGCGGCGGCGCGGCAGCGCTTCCAGGCGTCCGTGCCGTAAAAGGGATTCGTTTCTTTCATGCGCCCTCCCGGAAAGCCGGGGCTATGGCGGACCCCGGCTCCCGAAAGGAGGTCGGGTGCGTCACGCGCGGGGTGATGTAGTAAGACTACGCGCGCAGGGGGCAAAGATCCGTGCGGTTCGAGCCGCCGCGCCATGCGTCAAACGCGGCGATCCACGGCTGAAAGCCACCCTTCAACGGTCGGCGGAGTCCTCGCCGCCGCCCGCCCGCCTTTACCCGGCGAGCTTAACATATCACACCCGCGTGGCCGTCGTAAGCGGTCGCGAGCGCACGCGGCGGACTTTTTGCGCATACGGGCGCACAGGCGCGCACGCGGGAAAAAGGAAAAGCGCCATCGCTGGCGCTTTTGGTTCTGGACTTATCCACAGATGCCCTATTTCTGCCGGAAGCGGGTCTCCATCTCGCGGTAATCCCAGTCGCCGTCGAGCTCCGAAGCCATGCCGGAGAGCGCCGTCCGTCCGCGCGCGAGCTTCCCGCGGACCGAATCGACGGTCAGGTCCAGCTCGACCGCGATCTCCTTGACCGTGCGTCCGTCGATCATGCGGCGGTAGAGCACGGAGGCCATGTCCGGCGGGAGCTGCTCCAGCAGGTTCGCGGCCTCCTGGAGCTCCAGCGCGTACATCGCGCGGCGCGCGTCCATGCGCCGGGAGATGCCCTCCGCCTTGACCGCGAACCGCTCGGGCGCGGAGCGCACGTCCGAAGAGCGCCCGCCCCCGTTCCCGTCCATCCTTGGCGTGACCCGCGTCGCCGCGTCCATCGCCATGTCGTAGGAGAGTTTCAGCCTGCGCATGTCGCCCGCATACCGCTCGCACATCGTCAGCACTTCCAGCCCGGTCATGGTTCCCTCCTGTTTCCTCTTACGCCAACCTATCCCCCGGCCCCTTCCCCGCGGAGCCGGGAAGGGGTGCCTCTCCTCGCACGACTTCCGTTATTCCTTCCCCCCATCCCTTCCCAGCTTGCCTGGGAAGGGGGGACCGCCCGCAGGCGGTGGGATAGGTCACTTTTTCATCACGTCGATCGTCGACCAGCTGCCGCCGTCCCGGTCCTTCGCCACCACGTTGTCCAGCACCCTGCCCAGGTCACACTTGTCGCAGTTCCCGTCCACGCAGACCCGGCAGCGCCACTCCCACGCCGAGGCCACCAGCTCGTCCAGGTCCCGCGTCGTGATCAGCTCTTCCTCGTTCGGCTTCGGCTTCGACGCCAGCGGCCCCTGCATCACGATGTACTTGCACCGCCTCGCCGTCCGCTCGAATCCGACACGCTTTTCGTAGGGGATCGTCCACTGTATCGCGTCGGTCAGCTTCGTCAGCCGCGCCGCGAGCATTTTGAGATCCCGCCAGCCGTTCGGCAGCGTCCGGAAGCGCCGTTTGATGTTCTCATCCTCGCAAGAGAGCCGCAGCTCCACCTCCGCGGCGTAGATGCCGAACAGACGGTTCATGTCGTTCCCGCGCAGGCGCGTCTCCGGCACGTCCTTAAATTCCTCCGGGTTCCTCTGCGCAATCGCCTCGAAGCTCACAGGCCCGCCTCCCTTCTGATTCTCCGGATCGCTCCGGGGTAGTCCCATTCCATGATGTGCTTCATAGCCGAGTCGTACACGCAGGCGCGAATATCACCAGCCGCGCGCGCCCCTGTCAGTTCGCGGAGCGTCTTGCGGATCGCCGCGCCCAATCGTTTCTCCGGTTCCATGTACTCACCGGCGACCGGGTCGTAGTGCCCTTTCAGTCCTTCACGGAGCGCGATCTCTTTTGCCCTTGCCTGGATCGCCCGCTTGATCGCCGTCTCCTGCGTTCTCGACACGCGCTGCTCTTCCATGAGCCGCGACATTTTTTCCAGCACCGCGTTCTGTGCCATCACCAGGGCGGCGAGGGAGTCGACGCGCTCGGCAAGGACCTCGACCCCATTCATCTCGCAGAGATCGTCATTCTTTGGCAGAATGGCCGTCACGATCTCAGACACCGCGATACGCCCCCTCCATGTACGCCGCCCAGTCGCGGACGACCCGCACGCGGGCCAGGACGAGCGCCCAGTCGTCCGCGCTCATGAGGCCGTTGTTCCGCCGCAGCATCTCCGGATACCCGCCGGCCTCCGTCATGAAGCACCCGATCGCCGCGAGGATCCGCTCCGACGGGCGGCTCCCGCTTTCCTTCGCGCCGGAGATCTTCGCCCGGTCCAGTTCGTCCGCCAGGCGGTCGGCCTCCTTCTCCGCTGCGGCGAGCTTCTTCTTCATCTCGACGTAATCGTCCGGGAGCTTTTCGACGACCTTCGTCTCCGGCTGCCGCCTGCGCTCCACCGCGAGGGCCTGCCTGGTGTTCTCCAGCTGGATCCGCGTCGCGTCCAGCTCCGCTTTCATCGCCGTCGCCTCCGCCTTCGCCGCTTTCGCCGCGCGCAGGGCCTCGACGGGGTCCAACCTATCCCCCGGCCCCTTCCCCGCGGAGCCGGGAAGGGGTGCCTCTCCGCGCCGCGCTTCCTTTTCCCCCTCTTCCTGCCCTTCCCAGGTCCCCTGGGAAGGGGGGACCGCCGCAGCGGTGGGATGGGTCGTCTTCCCCGCCCGCTCCCGGGCCTCGCGCCAGACCTCCCGCGAGGACAGGCTCGCCGCGTCCATTTCCTCCGCGGCCGCCTCCCGCTCCCCGGCCGGAAGCATCAGCAGCGCCTCGATCTTCGCCACGCCCAGCCGCTCCAGCGGGGATCCCTCCGGGACCTCCCGGGCCGCCTGCATGAGCCGCTGCGCGCTGCGCTCGCTCATGCCGGCGTGCGTCCGCACCCACTCTTCCCACTCGCCGTGCGGGACGATGTTTTCTTCCTTCGCGCGAACGAGCCAGCGCCCCAGCTCCACCGCGTTCGTCAGCACCGCGTCGCGGCAGGCCTCCACATGGGCCTCGATGACCGCGCGCCGGTTGATGTCGATATTTGCCATATTGCGCACACCCCTCTGTTGTTCAGTTGTTTTGTCCTCTTCTTCCCTTCCCAGCTCGCTGTCCCCCGAGGGGATGCTTCGCGAGGAAGGGGGGACCGCCCGCAGGCGGTGGGTTAGGTCAGAACGGACTGTCCTCGTCCGTTTCCGTCATGTCGTCCACGGTCGTCTGCTTCGCCTCTTCCTCCGTGGTGCCCTTCAGCGCCCAGAGCTTCAGCTTGATGCAGGACATCTGCTTCCCGCGGAACTTGGTGTTGATCTTGCAGCTCCCGATCGAGCCGTCCGGGGCCTTCTTGTAGAGCAGGATCCCCCGCTTCGCCAGCGCCCGGTAGATGTCCTGGTAGTCCGCGACCTCAAGCGGCCGCTGGCTCTTGCGCAGGATCTCGCCGACCTCCGCCTCGATGCTGGACGCGATCAGCTCCACCACGTCGCCGTTGATGAATCCGTGCAGGTCGATCGTCGGCTGGCCCTTCTCCGGCTGGTGCTTGTCGTACAGCCTGAGAGTCCCGCGGCCGTAGAGGTCGCGCACCGTCTGCAGCCATCTCTCTTCCGGCAGCGCCTCGTCCTTCTCCACGCCCTGCTTCGAGATCGACAGCGAGATCTGCCGCGCGAGTTCGGCGAGGCGCGCGCCCTTCTCATCCGGGAGCATCGCGCCGCAGGCGATCAGGTGATCGCAGAGCAGCTCCGCGCCCAGGATCAGGTGGGCCGCCATCTCGCGGAAGCGTCCCTCCGCCCGGCTGACCAGCTTCCGGCTCTCCTCCGTCGCCTCGCGGAACTTCTCCCGGATCCGGTCCGGCAGGCTGTCCCAGTCCTTCAGGAGATCCCCCACGAACTCGCGCATGCACTGGCGGAAGTAGCCCTGCCGCTGGTATTCCTGCAGCATGTCGTAGGTGTCCGTGTCCACGGTCAGGTCGCCGAAGTCGACGGTGATGCGGTACAGCCTCGTGCGCCTGGAGACGGAGATGTTCGGCAGCACCTCGCCGGTCATGACGCAGGTGCACCGGCTCGGCCGCTCCCGCTCCATCGTCCGGTCCGCGTTCTCGCGGCTGCGGCCCGCGTGGTCGGCGATCGCGGAGATCACCATGTCCGCCAGCGCGTCCTGCACGCTCCGCTTCCCGCCGTCGCCCTGCTGGCGCCGGTAGTCGTCCACGACCACCAGCGTGTCCTTCGCCATGAAGAGCTTGTCCCGCATGCCGGCCTGCGAGTCGTTGAAGCTCGCTGGCATGGCCTTGTTGTAGTAGGTGCCGAAGTGGCTCGCCACGTAGCCCGTGACGGTCGACTTGCCGGCGTTCGTCTTGCCGTCCAGCAGGATCACGTGCGCCGGCGGCACCTGCATGTCCTCGAGGATCGAATAGACCGGCGCGAGGTACGCCTGCGCGAGCAGCGGCATGATGACCCGGGACGGATAGGCGTCCATCAGGATCCGCTCCGCCAGGGCGGCGTCCCGCCTCGTGATGTCGTTCCCCTGCGCGTCCTTCTGCTGGGCGAGGTTCGACCGCACAAGCGGCCCGCCCAGCTCCACGCTCACATCCTCCTTCCCGATGGCCCCGCCGTGGTAGAGGTAGCAGGGCGTCCCGTCGATGACGCGCATGCCCGCGTGGGCGTAGACGGTGCGCGTCTTCCGGTTCTTCCTCCCGGCCCACTGGATGGCCTCGAAAACCTCGCCCGGAGCGCCCCGGCTCGAGGACATCGCCCCGTCCCAGCCCCAGGCGTCCACCGCCCAGGTCGGCCCCAGGAAATCCTTGACGTTCTTGACAAGCGCGTCCGGCAGCGGGTGCCCGTTCGAGGCCGTGCCGGCGATCACGTACTGCTGGGTCACCGTCTGGCCGTCGTCCCGGCGGATCAGCTCCGTCGGCTCCGGCACGAACCACGCCAGCAGCCGCGTCCCGTTCTGGACCCGCTTGTGCAGGCAGCCGTTCACGATGCAGAACTTGCTTGAGCCGTGGTAGTCGGGGTAGTCGTCGTCCTCCGTTTCGGAGGAAGCGGCCCCGCTGCCGTTCGACCTATCCCCCGGCCCCTTCCCCGCAGAGCCGGGAAGGGGTGCCTTTTCAGCCGCCTCAGGCGCTGTGTAAACCTCCAGCCCGGGGCCCTCGTAGACGGGCGCCTTCTCAACCAGCGCGTTGAATCGCTCCAAAAGTTCTTTCTTCCCGATGCCCTCGCCCTTGAGGATCTGCGCCCAGTCGGTGAAGTCCCCCTTCGCGGGCAGGTCGGGCATGTCGTCCGTCAGCCTGGCGATGCGGCAGCGCGTGCCCCGCTCGCAGAGCTTCGAGGCGATCCACTGGACGTACCCCTCGCCGGCGCTGTCGTTGTCGGGGATCAGCACCACGTCCGCACCGTCCAGGGCGTTCGTGTGTTCGGGCCCCCATTTGCCGGTCAGATCCTTCTCACCCCCGCCCGTCGCGGAGCAGGTCGCGCAGAAGCCGAGCGCCCGCAGGTTGTCCACGTCCTTCTCGCCTTCCGCGATATAGACGGTGCGCCCCTCGCGGATCGCATCCATGACTTCCGGCAGATGGTAGAGCACTTTGATCGAAACGCCGAGCCCCAGCGGGCTGTCCCAGACGCCGTCCTTCTCCGCTTCCATGAGGAAGGTCTTTTCATGCCCCTTTTCCTTATCCGGCCGTTCTGCGCGCTCTTTGAGGAAGCGAAGGGATCCGTCCGCGTTCTCGTAGCGGTAAATGTTCGTAAGCTTTCCCCACGCACCCTTGACCTTTATCGGATCTCCGATCTTCCGCGGTTCCGTCCGGATCTTGCGTTCTTTCTTCTTCTCCGGTTTCGCCGCCGGCTCGCCGTCGTCCGGCATCAGGTCTTTGGCCGTGTACCCAAGCCACTCCGCGATCTCTTTCCCCACCTTTCCGCAGCGGTGGCAGTACATGACGATCCCGCCGTTTCTGCCGACAGAAACCGATAGGGAGCGGTTCTCGTCACCGTGAGCATGCCCCGGAAGCGGGCACGAGCACATATAGCTGTCCCCGTGCCGCTCGCCGTTCAGCCTCCGCGCCACCTCGTCGATCGTCAGCATGGTCTCGTCTCCGTCAGCTCTTCGCCTTCATGTCGTTCGGGATCGCCTGCAGTTCCCTGTGCTCTTTCGGACTGATCCTGCTGGTTGACTCCAGCCAGTCCACGACCGTCTTGTACTCCTTCACGTGTTCCCGGTTGCCGTCCGCCTGCCTCGCCAGCACGCACTGCTCGGCGTACTCGGCCAGCATGTCCACCTCGACCTCCGTCAGCGGGTGATCCTTCGTGATCTCCCGGATCCGCTCCCGCGCCTGCTCGTACTTCAGCATCCAGAGCGGCACCGCCTTCCGCTGGCCCGTTACCATTCGCTCTCCTCCTCCCGCCTGCGCAGCGCCTCCAGCACGGCCCGCTGGAACTCGGCGCTCTTGCCGTTCTGCCGGAGATACTCGACCTCGACCAGGGCACGGACCGTGTCCACGATGACCTTCCGCGCTTCCGGATCCCCGCTGCCGCGCACGCGCCCGGAGACCTCCGCGGCCTCGAGCGTCTCCATCAGCTGGTCGATGTCGATCATCCGCGGCGTCCTCCGATACGGGCGCTCCACGACGAGGATCTCCCGCTGCTCTCCGAAGAGGCCGGCCGCGTCCAGCAGGATCCCGTCCGATTCGTTTTTCATGGTTCCTCCATCCGGGCGAAGCGCCCGTCCTTCTCCGCGGCCTCCATGGCCGCCCGCAGCCGGATCCGCATCTCCGGATCCGCGCATCCGTCCGTCATCGCCAGGGCCGCGGCCCGCACGATCACGCCCATGGGCACCTCCGCGAACTCACACCGCGGCTCGCCCAGCCCCCGCCCCACGCGGGGGATTGTCATTCTGACCGGGATGATCATTCCATGCACCATCCTCGCAGGAGCAGCTTGCCATCTTTGATCTTTCTTTTTATATCCTCCGCCGAGTAACGGTATTCCCGCGATTTAACTCCACCATTTTCCCCGCGGGACACAGGCGCTCTCTCCCGTTCGACCTTCGCCACTACCAATCTATCCCTTATTTGTGATCTTGATAGCTTGCACCCTTTTGCCTGTATGTCTAAGACACTAAGCCATTCGTCTTTCGGATCCTGCTGAAAATTCGCGGCGTTTTCCTTCACAGTCTCAGTCTCTGCTTTTGTCTCTTCGTCAGCTTCCAGCATCCGCGTCAGCTTTTCTGAGGTATACAACATCTCCTCTGCCATAGCGTCTGTCATAACTACGCCAATCAGCCTTGAATATGCTCGTATTGTTGCGCGAACGCTTATGATCGTTTCTCTTTCATCCTTATTCATAGCAACCTCCTTGAATCCTATTACAAGTCAAAACTTGCTTCTTATGACGGATCCTTGCCACAATTCGCCCGATCTCATGCCAGATCTCCCGCCCCGCGAGGACCGCACCCCACGCGATGGCAACCAGGTCGCACACGCACATTACCCGCTCCATCACTTACACCATCCCCATCATCTGCTCGGCGTATGCTTTCGCATCCGTCAGCGTCGCGCTCTCGTGCACCGGCACCCGGCTCACGCAGACGACGTATGTCGTGCTCTCCCAGGTCCCGCTCTTCCCGCTGCCGAAGGCCCGCGGGATCTTCCTCTTCCGGCTCTCGACCGTCACCATCGGGTCCTGCGACCGGTAGGTGATCGTCGTGCCCTCTTCCGTGACCGTTTTCCCGATCTTTTCCCAGTTCATCGCGCATCCTCCTTTTTTCTCACCACGATCTCCAGCCCCACCGCCTCGGCGAATGACTGGAGCGTGTAAAAGTTGACGTTTTTCCCGGAGAGCGCCCGCCAGAACGCCGCGCGGGTGTACCCCGCTTTTCTCCCGTGTTCGTAGATGCCCATTCCGGCCGCCTTCCGTTCCGCCTCGACCGCCTCCGCGATCTCCTGCGCGGTCACTCTTCGATCACCTCGCCCCGCAGATAGTCCTCGTCGGTCACGACGCAGTCGCTGTCCTCCGCGCTCCGGCAGACGCCGCCGTGGGTCGCCTCGCACCACGCGCAGAGCCGGTCGCCGAAGCGGATCTGCATCTCGCTGCCATCGGACAGGGTCTGTCCGCAGATCATCGCGGCGAAGTCGCTGTCCGGCAGCTTCCGGATCTCGCGCTCCCACCATTCACGGTTGGTCATGGTCCACCTCCGTGCTTGTGGTATATACGACGTGTTCATTCATCGGGTTTGACCCGGTACTCCATGTCGTTATCGGCGGAATACAACCGTGATCGCATTCGCGCACCCACGGAGCGAGGCCGCGACCGCACACCGGACACGTCCAGCCATACGGCCCTTCTGATTTTGTGATCGTCTGCCCCCTCTGGGCGGTTGTCGTTTGATCATTCATCCTGCTTCCTCTTCTTTCTTGCGCAATATTCGAGCCATCCATTAAACACCAGTTCCGCGCTCCAACTGTTGATATGCGGGGCTTCCGGGTCATACGGCTCTGAAATGCCATGTACCCCATCGTCGAGGCAGAAGCTTGGACATCCTGCGTCATAGCCAAAGTCAAAGCCGTCTACTATGCTGTGCATGATATACGCCTTTTTACCGCATATTGGGCAGGGCGGCATCCGCTTTTTCATTTCTGCGATTGTCAGCTTCTCACCTTCGTCTTCAACGGCTGTACGGAGGAAGTGAATATCAGTCATCGTCAGGCCTCCTCAGAACGGGATCACATCGTCGTCGTCGTCCGGATCCACGCCGTTCGCCAGCGCTTCCTCCGGGATCAGGTCCTCCATCGTGGTCCCCAGCGCCCGCGCGAGCCGCGCGAACCGAATCAGCGTTTTCTCCCTGGTTCCCTGTTCGAGTTTCGCGATCGCGGAATATCCGCAGCCGCTTTCCTTGGCCACTTCCTCGATCGTTTTCCTCGCCCGCTTCCGGGCATCTCGTACCCTTGCGCCGATTGTCTCCATTTAGTCCTCCTTTCAATGTCTCCGTTTGGTCTCTTCGGTACGTTTCGGAGTATATAGGACAAAACGGTGGTCTGTCAATATTGAGTTTTGTCCCATTATGGCCTCATTTTTGTCCACTGCACAACATGTTGTGGTATCATAATTGGGACAAAAATAAATTTTTTCTTTTCTCTGATTATCAGTTTTGTCCCAACCAAAAAGGAGGCCCCCATGGAAGACTCAGTTTTGTCCATTTTCTCAAAACGCATCAGAGACATCCGCGAGGATGCCGATCTGAATCAGCAGGAAGTCTCCCGTGCGCTGAACGTAAACTACAAAACTTTCGGCCGCTACGAGCGCGGCGAACGGGAGCCGCAGATCCAATTCATCGCCGACTTCTGCCGGCACTTTGGCGTCTCCGCCGACTATCTCCTCGGCCTGAGCGATACCAGGCCGGACGCGGACGTGCTCTCCGCGCGGTTCAAGAGATCCCCGTTGGATAACATGACCGACGACGAGCTGGCCGTCGTCACGTCCGTGATCAATGCCCTCCGCGCGAAGGACGAAAAGAAAAAGAGCCAGACAGCTGGGGCGTGATGCTCCAGTTCCCTGGCATAAAAAAAGAGCCGCCCGAAGGCGGCAAGGTCTGACGGTTACTCGGTTTTCTCATCCTTTGGCTTCAGGGTGTCCCGGATCTCCGTGAGGATCTCCAGCTGCTTCTTGCGGTCCTCTTCCGCGGCGGCCAGCCAGTTCGCCAGCGCGGCACCGGCGAAGCAGAGCGCGGCCATGACGAGCGGGCGCAAAAACTCCAGCTTCATACTGGGCAGCACGATCGCGGCCACCGCCTCGATGAGCTGCCAGACCATTCCGATCGAGAACACGATTCCGACTGCTTTCATGCGCATACACCTCCCGCCGCATTATATACCATCACGCGGTTGAACCGCAATAACCGCCCGAGCGGTTGAAACGGTTGAAAACCCGTTCAACCGTTTTTCGTGACAATAATTGAAAAAACCAGCGGTTGAGCGGTTGAGCCCAAAAAGGGCAGTGTCTGATTGACACGCACACACGCGAACACGACAGGACAAAAATAAACCCTCGCATATAAAGCGTACAACAGGCACCCTGTTTTGGGTTCAACTCTTCAACCGTTAAGAGTTATATTTAAATTTTCTAAAAATATATATATAAATAAGCCTTTTAGCGGTTGAAAAAACGGTTGAAAACGGTTGAAACCGCTTCAACCGCTGCCAACCGCCGAACGATGAAAAGCGCCAGCGCTGGCGCTTATGAAGGAAGGGATGCAGATGCCGACCGCCTATACATACGCACGGTTTTCGTCGGACCGGCAGCACGAGTCCAGCATCGAGGCCCAGCAGGACGCCACGCGGAAGTGGGCCGAAGCCCGCGGCGTGACCATCATCCGCGAGTTCGCCGACCGCGGCATCTCCGGCACCACCGACGAGCGCCCCGCGTTTCAGGAGATGATCTCGGCCTGCAGGAGCCAGAGGGTCGACTTCGTCCTCGTGCATAAGCACGACCGCTTCGCCCGCAACCGCTACGACGCCGCGATCTACGGGCGGATCATCGAGAAGAGCGGCGCGCGCCTCGTGGCCGTCGCGCAGGATTTCGGCGAGAGCCCCGAGGCGCTCATCCTCGAGGGCATGATGCAGGCATGGGCGGAATACTATTCCCGGAACCTCTCCACCGAGGTCCGGAAGGGCCTGCGGATCCGCGCGGAACGCGGCGCCCACGCCGGCGGCTGCACACCGTTCGGCTACCGGTGGCAGGACGGCGAGAAGCTCGTGATCGACGAGGAGGAGGCCGCCTGGGTGCGGCGCTGGTACGAGGGATACATCTCCGGCAGGCAGTGCACCGAGATGGCCAGCGAGGCGAACGCCGCCGGCGTCCGCGGGCGGTACGGCCGGCAGGTCCGCGCGGGCACCATCTCCCGGATCGTCCGGAACCCCGTTTACGCCGGCGTATACATCGCGACGATTGGATCCGAAACATACCGGCACGACGATCACCACGAGCCGATCGTGCCGCTCGATTTATGGAAGGAGGCTAATAAAAAAGTGGACGAGCGAGCAGTATCGAGACGCGCCCCGGGCGAGCGCACCTATCTCCTGACCGGCATCGCCTACTGCGGGATCTGCGGGAAGAGGATCGCCGGGCACACCCAGCTCCAGAAGGGCCGGGAGTACGCCAGCTACTTCTGCCGGGGCCCGCACGAGGGCGAGAGCCTGCGGTCCATCCGGGCCGAGGTGCTCGACGAGAACGTGAGGCAGTATATCCGCGGCCTTCTGACGCCGGAAGCCAGGGCGATGGCAGCGCACGCCCTGGAGCAGTACATGGCAGAGCGGAAGAAGCACCTCGGCAAGCGCGGGCCGAACGTGAAGAAGCGGATCGGCGAGCTGGAGCAGAAGATCTCCGCGCTGGTCGAGAACATGAGCGCCGGCGTCCTTCCCCCGGCCGCGCTGAAGCGTATGGGCGATCAGATCGCCGCGATGGAATCGGAGATCGAGACGCTGAAGGAGATCGGCGAGGAGCCGCCGGAGCCGGATCCGGTGAGCATCGACGAGTTTTTCGCCCAGGGCGCAGCCATCGACGAGAACACGCCGATCGAGGAAGCGCAGAGCATCGTGCGGCGCTTCATCAAACGGATCACGATCACGAACGACGAGATCCAGATCGAGAGCTCGTTCGCCGACTGGCTGAGGGAGAAATGCGGCGGCAAAAAATTATATCAGTCGACGGAAAATCCTACTTTGTGCGCATTTGATATAACTCTTCAGCGCATCGGCCGTCATTCGACCGTTGTATGTAAAAGTGCACAAAGCTCCATCAAAAACACAAAAAAGGCGCATTTCCCAGAATTATTTGCACGGCTG
>Ga0310695_10002901_pt1 | contig 34944 bp, 29 predicted proteins | sample RumenRJG_04DNA_FD_203882 | JGI IMG/M metagenome (GOLD analysis project Ga0310695, IMG submission 203882) | Bovine rumen microbial communities from Lethbridge, Alberta, Canada - RJG_04 (v2) (version 2) | ecosystem: Host-associated > Mammals > Digestive system > Stomach > Rumen | place: Canada... | reverse complement strand
AGCTCCATGACATGGGTTATTATTTGAGGTCAATAAACCGCCAGGGAATTTCATCACTGAGCCCTGTAGCTATGCGGTTTTATAAAAAATCGATAAGTTATAAACATACTAGGGAATTAGAGATTATGAGAGCTTATTAAACGACATTCTGGTTCTGGATCATTACATCAGGGAGAATCCCCGCGAGGAAATCACCGGATCTGCAAATGAAATTCAGGAGGCTCAATAATGACCACGGCAAAGATAGAAATTGCTTTCCAGTCGTTCTGGTTTGTGGGAACAGGCCGGGAGGCCGGCGTCTATGCCGATTCCATTCCGGTAAAACGGAATCTTGTTCCCGATGCCGATAATCCGGTAATGGTACCGTGTGTTCCCGGAAAAACCGTCAAGGGCATGTTCCGGGATGCCTTTGTAACCGCCGGCAACAATGGCTGGTTCAGCGACATCGGGGATGCCGGGCACCTGGAAAAAGCACTGTTCGGGCAGTCCGGACCTGACAAGTACCATGAACAGTCCCCGGATTCGGGTAAGGATAATGAGAATACTGCCGGACGGTCCGGGAGACCGGGAATGCTCCACTTCAGCACGCTGGAGATTCGTCCGGAAGTCGGAAGCTATCTTAAGGAGAACTCCGCTGCGGCGTGTGAGCTTTTCCGGACTGTGAAAAGCACGGCCATCGACGAGAAGACCGGCACCGCCAAAGACAAATCCCTTCGGGAGTACGAGGTGGTTGTTCCCCTGACTCTGACCGGAACGATTTCCTTCTGTGATAATGAAGTCAAAAGCCTCGGGTTTGCAGGAGGAGATGATCTTACGGAAAGACTTAATCAGGTGGCGGCTCTGATAACGGAGCTGGGAGGCAAAAGAACCCGCGGTTTCGGGCAGTGCGTCATTACTGTTACGAAGGAGACTGAAGAATGAAGAAATGGTTTGTTCTGGAAACAGTGGATGACGTCATTATCGGCAAAACCAATGCGAAGGCGTTTGATTCCGATACCCTGGGTTACATTCCCGGAAGCACCGTAATGGGAACCGTATGTTCTCTTTACGGCAGGAAGGGGTTTGAGGCGGGTACCCTTAATCTGTTTTTTCAGGAAAACATGGCAGTGTTCAGTGACTTCCTGCCACTGACTGCCGACGGGAAAGAGACTCTGCCGGCTCCCATGTGTCTCCATAAGGAAAAAAGTCATGACAGGAACAAAGCGGAGGTTCTGCTTAACTTTCTGAATCCTGAAGCAAAGGAGTCTGACAGGCAGTATAACCAGATTCGGGGAGATAACCGGGACAGCCGTTTCGGCACCTGGAATCTGAAACAGACGGTCACTGCCCGTACCGCCATTGACTATGATACGGACACGGCAAAGAAAAGTGCCCTCTACAACCGGAACTCCATTGCCAGAGGACAGTGTTTTCTGGGTTACTGCCTGATCCCGGACAGTCTGGAGCAGGGCAGAAGCGACAATGGATCCAGAACTTCCGCAAAAGTTCAGGAGGCCCGCAAAGCCGTATTTGAAATTCTCAGGGAAGGCAGCGTTTTAAGAATCGGGGCCAGCAGGGGCTCCGAATACGGCAGGGTTCGGGTTCATGACGTAACTCATCTCATGGAGCAGGATCAGGTCCGGCGGAAGCTTCCGGATCCGGGAGCTGTCCGGGAAGTCGAAAGGGAAGGAGAAAAGGCAGGCGAAAGGGAACTGGTGCTCTGGTGCCTTTCCAATGCGGAGTTCCTTGATGCCGTAACCAGCTATGATTCCGGGACCCCTGACAATCCCGGCATGCTCTGGGCTCTTGAACGGCATGGCATCACAGCTAAGTTCAATCCGAAGAGGTCCTTTATCAGAACCGGCAAGACCAGATTCTTCAATAATGCCAGAGGCGGTCTTGATTCTGCCAAAGTCTATATTTCCAGAGGCAGTGTTCTTGTTTATGACTACGTATACAGCGGAGAGGATCTTCCGGAAATTCTCGGGAAGCTTGAGGAGGAGGGGATCGGGATTTCCCGTCAGCTGGGCTTCGGCCGGGTGCTGGTGAATCCGCCGTTCCTGGTTTCCGGGAAAGCAGTCGGAGAACAATCCCGGCTTTTCGAATCAGACTTCAGTTTTGTGCCTGATGACGGGAAAAATGATGCCTATGCGGACGAGGAAAAATCCCGGATTTTCAAAACTGATCGTGAGGTGCTCTGGCTTAAGGACAGTGTTAAGTGCCGTAATGACGGGTATGAAACTGATAAATTTGCAGGGATTTTCCTGAATCGGGTACTTGAACTGTACAAGTTTGCCCGAAAATACTGCGGAGTTGCAAACGAGACGGATTTCGGTCCGGGGAATACCCAATGGCAGTATTTGAAAGACTTGCTTCGCCAACTTTCTTTCGGGAATATTTCCGGTGAGCGTCTGCGGGCTACGATTAAAAAGGTCACTGTTGCCGGCAAAGAGAATAGTCAGAATGGTGAGAACCTGGCACCTGATGATATCTGGAATATTTATTGCCAGTTCAATAGCAGCTCCAATGAGGAAATTTCATTCGGAGATGCATTTGCAGGACTGGTCGAGAAGCTTCAGAGAGAAGCCGGTCAAAATGGCAGGGAAGCTTCATGGCTGGTTTGCAAGGCTATTATAAGATGCATTGAACTTAAGATTTCGTTGCATGATCCGCGGATTTTCAGGGAAATTGATAAACTTCAGAGTAATGATAATGAGTCAGACGGAAATCAGAACAAAGACATGAAAGGGGAGAGCCGGTAATGACGCATCTTGTATTGTCGCGAATTGTAATTGAAACACTGTCTCCGCTGGCACTGTCCTCCGGAGGCCACGATTTGGGTTCATCTTCCGATGTGGCCCGTGACTGGAATGATGTCCCCTGTATTCCCGCAGCATCGCTGATGGGGGTATGGCGAGCCGCTGCCAGAAGATCCGGGATGAAGGACAGCTGGGATAAGTGGTTCGGCTATGTTAACGGTTCTGAAAAAGCTCAGGGTCTGGCTTCGCGAATAGTGCTTTCTGACGGGCTTCTGGTTAACAGAGCCGGCGATGTCAGAAGAGGACTGGTTCCAAAATCCGAACTGGAGAATGATGAATTTACCCGGGAGAATTCGCCGCTGATTATCCAGAGAGATCGTACCAGGATCAATCACCGTGGTGTGGCTGACGCCTCCGGACACGGCAAGTTTGACACCAGGTGCCTTATGAAGGGAACCCGCTTTGCTTTTGATATCAGGGCCTTCACGGATGATGCCGGCGGTTTTCCTCTTTTCGATCTGAATGCCATTATCAGTCTTATCGGCGAAGAATCTTTTGCCGTGGGCGGTGGCAAGACCTGCGGACTCGGCAGAGTGGCGGTAAAAGGCTTTTGTCAGAAGGATATTGATCTCGGCGGCAAAGGCAGGAAATGTCTGGAGCAGATTACCGAATTCCGCAACAGAAAATTGCCGTTTGAAATTCAAAAAGATGTTCCGGGGCTGTGCTTTAACCGGAAACCGAATTCTGTAGAGCTTTTTCTCGATATGACAATGAATGTCAAAGGACTCTTCACAGCAGGAAGAGGATCGGAATTTTTGGACAGTGTTTTGGAGAAAGGATTTAAGGAAAACAAGGAAGGCTCCGTTGCGCATCCGGGGGCTGAAAGAGTCGTGGTCTGGAAAGGGCCTCTTGGCAGGATAGACATTGATGCGCCAAAGGACTTTATTCTTTACGGCAGTGAAATCAAGGGAATAATCGCTCACAGAATGGTTTATCACTATAACCGGCTTAGTGGGAACCTGGCAGATGAGGCGACTGATCTTGGCGGCAAATCCTCAGAAATGCCGGAGCCTCTGCAGATTTTGCTGTTCGGAAGATCCGGGGATGACGGAGACAGGGCATCCTCTGATAACGGGGGAATGTCCGGAAAGCTGTTCTTCAGTGATGCCGTGGTGCATTTCAGAAAGTGCGAGACCAGAACGCATAACCGTATAGACAGAATAACCGGCGGGGTAATTGACAAGGCGCTCTTTACCGAGGAACTGGCCGTGAATCCGACATTTGATGTGAAAATCTATATCAGAAAGGATACGCTGGATATTCTTTCCAAAAAAACTGAAGATGACCGGTTTGATGCTGAAACGGTTGACAAAGTGGTCAATGCCATCAGGTGCACGTTCTTCGATCTCTCCCGGGGGCTTCTGCCACTGGGGGCGAAGAGCGGTCGGACGCTTGCCGAGTTTTCCGGATTCGTAAAGGAATGTGATGAGCTTTTGGATTGCTGTTTGAAACATGGTGATAAACATGACAAGTAAAACAGGCAGAAAGGATGATCAGAAAATGGAAAATGATTTAGACAGCGGCTTTTGCATAGAAGACAGTGAAGCCATTAATATTATCGCAAATCTGAAGCTTAACAATATGAAATCCGCATCGGCCCCTGTGGTTAAACAGAAGAAGGTTTCGGCTGATGAACTCATGCGATTTTTAGAGAGCTTTCCGGCTGCTCAGGGGTGGGTACTCTACACTGACGGTCTCGTAAATTTCATGAAGAGGTCAGAAAACGACAGGTCCCGGGAGATTCTGGAGCTGGAGATCTGCGATGCCGTAACCGAGGCAGGGGATTGCCGTACGCTGAGAGCGGTTCTGATGTCCGAGAACTTCTATTCGGTAACACTGCAGATGCCTGCAGGTCAGGAAGCCCCGATCATGGACAAAGAGAAGGACAGTCCGTCCGGCGCGAATTGGGTCTATGCGTTTTCGGATACCTTCGCAGTTCTCAAGAACAGCTTCAGAAGTTCTTTGGATGCGCAGGGGACAGTCCGATACAGGGTATGGTATCGTTGTTACAGGAAAGCTGACGGCAAAGCCGAGCAAGGCCGCTGGATGCCATGGATGCAGCAGTTTTCAGGATTTGTGAAATAGGTCAGGAGAAAAATCGCTATGACAGATATCAGAGTGCCTTACAGCTTTGTGCCTCTTCCCAGGAAGGTTTTTGCTCCTGACTGGGCCTATAATGTTTCGCATGACATTCCTTTTAAAGACAGCCTTGACGGTTTCATTGAGTTTGAACTTGTCAATCACGGAGACATATGTGTCGGTTCCGGCGGCAAGGAAGGGACTCGGAAGGACAAAACCGGAGATAAAGAGATTAATTCGGTAAAATGGGCCCGTCATCCCGAAGACAAAGACCGGCTGGTTATTCCCGGAACTTCAGTAAAGGGGATGCTGCGAAACGTTCTTGAGATCGTGTCCCTGGCCAGACTGACACCGGATTCCATGTACCAGATAAGAAAGTTTTCACACCGAATTCTCGGAAAGACCGGGAATAATACCGAAAACGACTACATGAAGGAGTACAAGGAATATGACAGATGCTATGCATGGCTGAAGTTTGACAGCGAGACCAAGTCCTGGAAGCTCAGAAAATGCCGGAGCAATTTGGAAATTGTAAAGATTTTTGATGATGACATTAACAAGTTCCTGGGGCTTGGCGAGGACAATCGTATTACTAATTGCGATCCTGCCACAGGCTTCACGCAGCAGAGTGCCGAGGATAAGTATGAAAAAGCCAGGAAGTCAGCGAAAGGCCTGGATTTAAACAAAAAGGTAAAGGTTACCTTAAAGACCGAGACTCCTTCCAAAGGACAGCCGTATGAGAGGGTTGTCAATATCTCGTTTGCCGGTTTCGGCGAAGAATCTGATGACAAATCCGGTATCAGGGTCGGATATGTGGTTTTCTCGAACTTCAGAGTGGCTAAAAACGAAGATGTGACTGATATGGCCAACAAGGCCTTCAGCTACGTTTTCCCGGCTGACGACCTGGGGGACTGGGAACCGGTTCCTGCGGGAATGGTCGAAGGTTTTACCGCAGTCAGTGATTCAACCGCCAAAACCTTTAAATATCTTCTGAAGCATCAGAATAACGAACTGGGAATTCCGGTGTGGGCTTTTACCAAGGATAAAAAGCTAAAGGCTCTTGGCTTTGCAAAAATGCCCCGGCTTCTGTGCGACTACGATACCGAACAGGTCACGGCCCCCCATCAGTGGGGAGACGATCAGGAGTGGGATTTTGCAGATGAACTCTACTTCTCGTTGCCGGAGACAATGTTCGGCACTGTCAGAAAGCAATGCGGACACATGAGTCTCAAGAGCAGGATTAGCTTCACTGATATGGTTTCGGACAGAGTATCCCAGGATGATTTCAAACCGATGGAGATTGTGCTGAATTCTCCAAAGCCGTCATTTACTGCCATGTACCTGGAGGATAATCAGACCTATTCTTCCAAGAGCGCCAAGTGTTCCGGCTACAAGCGCTATCGCTGCCAGGAAAAATCCACCACCGGAGTCCCTGGCAAGGACGGGGTTACTTCAGAACTGGAGGTGCTTAAGAATCCAAAGACCTTCAGGGGAAAGCTTATGTTCCACAATCTGAAAAGAGAGGAACTGGGAGCTCTTTTGTGGTGTCTCAGGTTCGGGGAAACTTTGGACGATTCCGGGAAATCCCCCTTCTTCCACAATATCGGGCACGGCAAGCCCTACGGTCTCGGGGCGGTGCAGTTCCGCAGGATCTCGGCAGAGGTGGCGGATTATGATTCCTTCGGCATGAAGCGCCTCAGCACTGAAGAACTTGATTCCATGGTGCGGAGCTTCAGTGACCTTATGGACAGGGAGTTTGAAAAGGCCGGCGGCAGTAAAAAACTTTGGAGCACCTCGGTGCAGGTGGAGTTCATCAGGTCTTTGGCGGTTCTTCATGACGATTATGTCCATGATTCCCGGGTTTACAATGATTTGGAAGAATTTTCAAAGATCAAGAATAAGCCGATGCCTGAAACTCTGAGAGTACAGGTGGTCAATGGCGAGGCTGTCAAGAATCCGAAGGATGTAATTGATCGCAATGGTCCTTCAGATATTCAGTATCGGATTATTGTCAGGGATTTGGGGCGTAAATATTACGGAGCCCATGAATTTAAAGATATCCTTGATGAATTTCCGGACAGTGAAATCAGGAAGAAATGCGATCGGGAGTGCAGTGAAGCTTTCACAAAATGGAAGCAAGAGATTGACCAGCAGAATATGTACAGCAAGATCAGTTGTGAGGTTATCAGGAATTTCAAAGCATCAGCTTCCTGGAAGAAGCTTAAGGAATCAGCAAATCCTCTTCCAATTCGCGAAACTGCGGAGTTCCTGGAGAATCTTAATAAAGTATCAGAGCTTACACCTGCTGATAAGGATGTTCTTAATGAGCTTGATGTTTTACCGGGGTTTAAGCAGCTTACCAAGCCGACCAATCCAAAATCCAAGGAAAGGAGGAGGATTTGGGGAGCGATAAAGAATAAATTCCTGAAAAAGGAGTAGTTTTATTCATTTTCACGAAAGCTCAGAATGTTAAAAACTCCAGCGGGTTGACAGATTTTGTCAGTCCGGGGAGTTTCTTTCATTATTGTGTTTTTGGCCTGGCCGGTATTCCGTCCGGATCCCCCGTGTCAGTGAGAATGAAGCAGGGAATAATCAAGCATGCTTTCCTGTGTCCGGCCCCTGTGATTTCAGGAGAAAAGATGCCAAGGATTTTCAGAAGCTTGAATTCAGAGTGCCACGATTTCATTCTGGCTAACGGGGTACTCGGGGACCGGTATTGCCTCTCGTTCCGGGGAAAGTCGTGTCCGGTGCACTTCCGGCGAGACCATCGACGGTGATTTTCGGGACATTGCGGGAATGCTGCGAATTCTCATAAGGAAAATCGCGGTTCTTCCCGTCCTTCTTTCTGTCCGATCTTCCGGAGAACCCTGATATGGCTGAGGCAGGGCGTTTTACGGAGCGGGTTAATCTTTATGCGGCTACCGGGAGGTTCTGACATGGATGCCGACAGGGAAAGTAAAATCAAAGTCAGTCTGAAGTACATTCAGGAGGAGCTGGAACGGCTTTTAGGCGAAAAGCCGCAGCTTAAAGCCTGCACCAACGCCTGGATGTCCGGAAAGCCCCTGGATGATATCAGAAAGGATCCTGCCTCCCGGAATCCCCGTCCCGGATTTTTTTCGAACTCTTTCATAAGAATCACGGGGGCGGAGGACAGGGTTACCTATCTTGACGATCTCTACCACCTCAGGCAGGATCTTCTGACGGCCGGAAGAAAGGTTGTTATTGCCGATGGCCGTATCCCTCCGCCAACCCCCGCCGAGATTGACGCCGTTACCAGAGGAAATTTTCGGAGTATCAAAGAGCTTGTTTCCGGACTCCTTCCTAATCTCGGGTTCCTGACCGGGGAAATCCGCCGCCTCGCCCGAAAGGCCTTTACGGAGCTTATGCTGGAGGAGAGACGCAGGGAGGGAAATCTGAGCAGGCTCACCGGTACCGGTGTGTACCTTATCTGCTGGCTCCGGCGCTATCACAGGGATCTTTTTGAAAGCGGGGATCCGCTCCGCATCGGGTGCTTTTTTTACATGGGCGGCTGCCGCAACGCTTCCGAAGCTTTGTTTTGCCGTTTTCTGGCCCGGCTTCCGGCAGACGTGGTCATCTTCTGCCCGGATCTCCGCAAAAAGTGCTGCCTTGAGGATCCTCTGCTGTACGAGGTTCACTATGAAGAATCCCTGGATGTATCCGCCTATCCGGACCCGGACAACGGCATGTCCATGGGCACTGCCTCCTATCACGCCGAGCGGGATCTGGATTCCGGGCTGTACGGGGACGGACTATACCGGAATCAGCAGTATTCCGGTGCGGTGCCGCTTCTTCTCAAAACCACATATGACGAGATATTCGTTCTGTGGGATCAGGAGCTTAAGTACCGGCCGAACTTCAGTGTCCGGGACGGCACGGTAACCATGCCGGTGATTTTTGCGGTGGTTAACGGCATCAGAAACGGCGACGTGTATGCGTACTGGGACAGCGTCAGAAAGCTCGCCACCCCGGATACCGCGGTCATCAGAGCCTTTCCGCATTTTTCCGAAACATCACAAAAGAAACTGAAGCCCTTTGCAAAGGAATTTTTCAGTAACGGCCGGCTTCAGAAAAACCTGATTAAGTCCCACAGGTTCTACCGGTACGGCTTTTTAAGGGAACCATTGCAGGATTATCTTCTGGAGTGCCTCCAGAAACTTCTGGATCAGAAGATCATCAGGGGTACCCTCGAGAACGGTATGGAGTACACCGTGATTGCCGTGGCCCTGAGTCTCGATAAGAATATCCTCAGGATGATTCAGAGGTTTGACTTTACAAAGAAGAACCCGAAGCTGATTTGCATTGCCGCCGGTGAGACGGCGCCGTCCCTGGAGGATGACATCACCCTGGCGTTTTTGAGTCAGATTGGCTTTGACGTGGTGGTTTTTGTGCCCACCGGATATCAGTCCCCGGATCATCATTTTAATCGCAGCCTGGCGGTGTCGCATCAGATCGGGGAATACGTGTTTGATCTGGAAGTCCCGGACTTCAGGACGGCACTGCCTGATCCGAACCGGCGCCTGTCATGGCTGACTGACGCACATTCATGGTGCTGCGGAAAAATCTTTGGATGTCTCGTAATTCCTGTTATTATCACGGTAATTCTTGTTTTGTGGTTGTTATTCTGATTGATATGAGTTTTTTAAATATTTTTCATGATTAATTTTTAATTGAAGCTATAATCGTTGCGCAGTTTTAGGATAAGACACCCGGCAGGGCATAATTAAACCCGGTGTCCGGCACCCGGTACCTTCGCCCGGGATTCAAGGAGAAAAGACGCTATGGATTTTCAGGAGCTTTTAAAGTCCGGGAGTTACGATTTCATCCGGACCAACGAGAGACTCGGGGATCGGATAATGCTTTTGGGGCTGGGCGGAAGTCACGCCTACGGCACTGCCAACGAGAACAGCGACGTGGACTTTCGGGGGATAACGCTGAACCTGCCCTCGGATCTCATCGGTCTCACGAAGTTCGAGCAGTATGTGGACGACGGCACCGATACCGTCATTTACAGCTTCAACAAGATGGTGAAGCTTCTTCTGGAATGCAATCCCAACACCTGCGAGATTCTGGGGCTGGAGGATGACCAGTACCTGATAAAGTCCCCGCTGGGACAGGAGCTCCGGGAGAATGCCGGCATCTTTCTTTCCATGAGAGCGGTGCGGAGCTTCGGGAGATACGCCAACGATCAGCTCCGGCGTCTTCAGAATGCCATTGCCCGGGATTCCCTGCCGCAGCCTGATCGGGAACGGCATATCATGAATTCCGTAAACTGTGTTATCGAGGAATTTAACCGGAAGAACGGAGATGCCGTGAATTCCTCATCCTCATCGGGGGATTTCAGGATCAGCATGGACATCTCCGACAGCCCTGACATGGAGCAGGAGATCTTTATGGATGCGGTCTGCCGGCACTTCCCGCTCCGGCGGTTTTCGGATCTGACCGGACAGGTGCGGGCCGTGCTCAGGGAATACGACAAGCTTGGTGCCCGCAACAAAAAGAAGGACGACAATCATCTCAACAAGCACGCCATGCACCTGGTCCGGCTCCTTCTGATGGCCCGGGACATTGTGGAGAAACGGCGAATCATCACCAGGAGAACTGAGGACCTTCCGGTGCTTCTTTCTATCCGGCGAGGTGATTTTATGCTTCCGGACGGCACCTACTCGAAGGACTTCTACGCCATGGTGGACGAATATGAAAGAAAGCTGGACGAGGCAATCCGGCACACATCTCTTCCGGAGGAACCGGACATGGCGGCGGTAGGGCGTTTGGTGGAGCGGGTTAATCTTTATGCGGTTACCGGGAGGTTATGACATGGATGCCGATATGGAAAGGGAAATCAGAAACAGACTCGAACAGATTGAAACGGAGCGTAATGTCCGCATTCTGTTTGCCGCGGAATCGGGAAGTCGGGCCTGGGGGCTGGAATCTCCGGACAGCGACTATGACGTCCGTTTTGTGTATGTGCGGCCTCTTAAGGAATACCTCAGGGTGGACGAACCCAGGGATGTCATCGAATGGCAGCTTGACGAGGTTTACGATATCAACGGCTGGGATCTCCGAAAGGCCCTGATGCAGATTGCCAAAAGCAACCCCGCAATTTATGAATGGCTTAATTCTCCGATCATTTACCGGGAATCGCCGGAATGGGCCGGAGCGCGGGAAGCCGCCTTCAGGTGTTTTTCAGAAAAGGCGGGAGTCTGTCATTATTACGGCCTTGCCAAAAACACTTTTCTGACTTATCTCACCGGAGACCGTGTCAGCTACAAGAAGTACTTTTACGCTCTTCGTCCGCTCCTGGCCGCCAGATATATCGAAAGCTGTCACGAGGCCCCTCCGATGCTGTTTCGGGATCTTATGAAACAGGATCTGCCGGAGGAGCTTAAGACGGCCGCGGCCGAACTTCTGGAAATAAAGCGGCAAACACCTGAAGGGGAACTTATGCCCCGGATTCCGGCAATCAGTGACTTTATCGAAGCCGAGATTAAGGCACAGCAGGAAATGCTGAGTCAGATCCCGGACAACAGGAACCGGGACATTGCCTCCCTGAACCGGTTTTTTCAGGAGACTGTTCTGGTCTGACTGAAAGATACCGGCCGAAGACACGGAGAGGCTGGTCATAAAAAACGTAGTGTCTGTTCGGGAATACCGTGCGGAAGAACTGTTCGGAATTAACTCGCACTGTAGAGTAAGTTCCGATTATGGCAACCCTGGTTAATCACGGCAAATCAGGAAAATCCGGGCAGAGGCAGAGAGAGCTGGAAGTGGAAGAGCTTATGGTTTTCACAAGACAGAGATATCCTGACCGTCTTGTCTGTCAGCAGGATGTGGAACGGCAGGATTAAAGTTATTACCGGAATCAGAAGATGCGGCAAGAGTACCATTCTGTTTGAGATTTTCAGAAACCAGCTCCTTCAGAGAACTGACCGGCAGTCTGTGCTCTTCTGCTGGTTCCCTGACAAATCCCGGCAGGATCTCCGGGACCGTGGCCAGTAACAGAGGAATCAAAGCCGACTCTGAAACCATCGGCACCTGTCTCTCGTATCTGACGGACAGTTTTCTGTTTTCAAGGGCTGACAGGTATGATGTGAAAGGGAAAAGGTACTTCGGATATCCCTCAAAATACTACTGTGCAGATATCGGACTCAGGAATGTGAGACCGGGGCTCAAGACAGCAGGAGGAGACTCATATCATGGAGAACATGATCTATGACGAGCTTCAGGGGATTTTGGGTGGATGTCGGAAACGTTGCGGTTACGGAAACCGGCAGCACGGGAGTCAGAGTGCAGAATAATCCGGAGATTGTTTTCATTGCCAGGAATGGGAACAGGATGTACTACATTCAGCCTGCTCTCAGTATGGATGACGATCGAAAGTCTGCAGCGGTGCTCAGATCTCTCATGGCTGTTGGCGATTTCTTCAAAAAGGTTGTGATTTCGAAGTCCTGTGGAAAATCCTGGACTGATAATGCCGGGATTTTTCGGCTAGGGCTAATTGATTTTCTGACAGATGAACAGAGTCTGGACCGGTAGTTTTCTGCCGGGGGAAGACACTGCAATTTGCGGTTTGGCAATAACGGTATATCCGCAGATTTTCTTAGATGGCTTATTCGGAATAAGGATGGAGATTTCCGGGGACAGACAAATCTCAATATGATAATGACTGATGACAGTGCCCGTAAGTGCCCGGTAATGCCTTTACCGCTGAAAACAGTTTTTCGTTCATTCATACTATAATCAGATAAAAGTATCGTCAATGGAGCTATGTAATTTGTTACACAGATTAGTGCTAAAAACAAATTGCGGGTCATAAAATTAGTAGTCTGATTCAATATCCAAGCAAAGCCAAAATAATCCGTCAACTGCCAGAATAAAAATTAATGTCTCAAAAATGGGGCTAATGATTTTTAATGATATACCGCAATTTCGTTTTTTGTGATCAAGATCGGCGACCCAGGTAATATTCTCCTTTTAAATGGGTTCATTTTTCAAAAATGTGGTAGTATTGAATGTAACAAAGACTTGTTTTGACCACTGTCAAAGTGCGGTGTATTTTTGACACCTTTTGAGCCTTTGTGACATAATGGCCCCTGAACGGAGGAGCCGCAAAGGGGCCAACCCTTTAGCGGTATTGAAACTGCTCCGGGCCCGGAACTATGTGTCCCGCGGCGTGAAGGCCGCAAAGGGGCCAACCCTTTAGCGGTATTGAAACTCATATCTTTCAGATCTGAAAACAAGGGAGAAGACAGCCGCAAAGGGGCCAACCCTTTAGCGGTATTGAAACACTTCTGAAGTCCCTGGCAGCACTGCGGGCCGGATTCCGGCCGCAAAGGGGCCAACCCTTTAGCGGTATTGAAACGATAAAGTCATATCTGCTACCGGCATTAATGGTAGAAGGCCGCAAAGGGGCCAACCCTTTAGCGGTATTGAAACTGTTTTACCACAGCCACTAGGGCCGTAAAGGTAAAGGCCGCAAAGGGGCCAACCCTTTAGCGGTATTGAAACGTTTTACCTGTCTTGCTGACCCCGAACGCAAGGGTTGCCGCAAAGGGGCCAACCTTTTAGTGGTATTGAAACGTTAGTGGCCTGCTTTCCAGCACGTCATTCAGTCCTGCCGCGAAGAGGCATCCCTTTTAGCGGCAGTGAGATTTTTGGTGTCAAAAGAGGTGTTTTTTCACCAATTTTGCTCCACATCCCCGAACCTGAACTGTGCTTCACAAATCATGGTTCTCGCAGGGAGCTCTGTCCCTGTCATCACAAATCCCGATTTCCGGAAGAGTCATGCCGGGAATTCTCAGCCCTTATTTTCAGCCCGGGTATCAGTGCCCTCGTGTCTGATACAGTGCGTCAGTTGTCCGCCATCCCTTGTTGTCCGGTATTTGGTCGGGAATCTTTATAAGATTGGGATGGGTGGTTTTTTACGGAAATTCGTAGCCGGTTTCTGTCGTTTTCTCCAACTCGTTTTTTCCTTCCCCGACATCTCTCTTGTCCCCGTCCCCTCAGATTTGCACGTGTTTCCCGAATATCCGAACAGCCATTAAAAAAGGGACCCGTACATGTACGAGTCCCTTTCTGATAGCAGATCCGGTCTGTTTGGAACGAAGGCCTTAGCTTCGGATGTTCAATTCGGAAGCCGGCGGTATTTCCACCTGTCCTGTTTTCCGGCTCTCCTGAAGCAGGCCTGCTTTCCGAAGCCTTTGCGGCACTTTAGTTGTTTTCGGAAACTTTGGCGCCTTCGGAAACCTGAGCGGCATCTTCTCCGCTGCCGGCAACAGCTTCTTCCTTGCCGTCATTCCTGCCTTCTTCACCTGCTTCACCTGCTTTCTCTTCCTTCTTTTCCGGGAAGATAACGCTGGCCAGAATGCCTGCGCCCAGGGTGACCACAATCACGATCATGGAGATCACGTTGGAGAGCTCCAGATCCGGCCGTTCGGCAAGACCGCAGGCGGCGTTGTAGATCAGCTTGAAGCCGATGAACACCAGGAGGAAGATAACAGCCTTTTCAAGATGGCACAGGAACTTGGTCAGGGATTCCAGAACGAAGTACAGGGATCTGAGACCGAGAATGGCGAAGATCATGGCGCTGTAGATAATGAGAGGCTCCTTGCTCACTGCAATTACGGCAGGAACGGAGTCAAACGAGAATGACACGTCGCTTAATTCCACCACGCCGAGACAGAGGAACAGCGGAGTGGCATAGATAAGGCCGCTTCTCTTCAGAGTCAGGGACTGGTTTTCCGGACGGGCCTTAAGTTCTTCCACGGTCTTTTTGCCCAGGAAGAAGGAATGTCCCTCAAGCTTCGGCCACATGGGGAACAGGCTTCTGGTAAAACGGTAGGCCTTGTGTGTGGAATAGTCCTCGATTTCATCGTCGTCATCGCCGCCTTCCTTGAACATGACATAGGCGGTGTAGAGCACAAAGAGACCGAAGAGAATTTCAACTCCCGATCCGAAAGACAGCAGGAAGGTTCCCACGCCCACAAACATGGCTCTGAAGAAGATGGCACCCAGAATGCCGTAGTAGAGCACCCGGTGTCTCATGCCCCGGGGAATCTTGAACCAGGTGAAGATTGCCATGATGGCAAAGAGATTATCTACGGACAGGGACTTTTCCAGTACATAGCCCGAGAAGAACAGGGAGGCCACATCGCTGTTGAAATGCCAGTAGAGAAAGCCACCGAAGCATACTGATACAAAGACCCAGAACACGGACCACAGACAGGCCGAGCGGAACGAAACCTCCCGGTCATCATGGTGGCACATGAGATCGATTATCAGACAGATGATAACGGTGACTGCAAATATTAGTATTGTGCTTGCTTCAAGCGTATTCGGCAAACCTTCGGTCATACTTATTCCTTGAACTCATGGTTAAACGGAGCCGGATCTCCCGGCCGTCCGGGGACAATTATAGACTAGTTTATGCAGTCGGGAGATAATTTAAAAAGACGGATTATTAAAATCCTGTTCGAGGCATCGGAATTATTTATGACTGCTGTCATGGCTGATGTCTGTCATGGGGCATAACTGAGTCCACAGGGAGAGATTGTCAGGGGCTTTTTGCAATTCACTTCAAATTTTATTCCGGTTCCCGGATAGGCTCGTTGACAGCCTTTTTTCCGGAAAAATATAATCTTTTTCAAACCGGCGGCCGGTCCCGGTTAAGGGTGTCCGGAAGTGCCGGAGACGTTTTTTTCGGAAGCGGTACAGCAGTCTTTCGGAATTCATCTCCGGAATTACTGCCGGACAACAGGGATATTTTTTCAGGAGTACATTATGCCTATCAATTTGTCAAAGGGTCAGAAGGTCAGCCTCACCAAGGGCAATCCCGGACTTTCCAAAATTACTGTCGGCCTCGGCTGGGATGTCAACGCGTTTGATTCCGGCACCGATTTCGACCTGGATGCCTCAGTGTTCATGACCGATGCCAGCGGCAAGTGCCCCTCCGATGCCGAATTCATTTTCTACGGCAATCTTGAGCACAAGAGCGGCTCTGTAAAGCATATGGGGGACAACCGCACCGGCGACGGCGAGGGCGATGACGAGCAGATCGACATTGATCTTTCCAAAGTTCCCGAGAGTATCGGCAAAATTGCCTTTACCGTAACCATTTACGAAGCCGAACAGAGAAAGCAGAATTTCGGTCAGGTTTCCAAGGCTTACTGCCGCATTGTGGATCAGTCCAATGGCCAGGAGATTGCCCGTTTCGATCTGGGCGAGGATTTCTCCATTGAAACCGCAGTGGTGGTGGGCGAACTCTACAAGAACAACGGCGAGTGGAAATTCAATGCCATCGGAAGCGGCTTCCAGGGCGGTCTTGCCGCTCTCTGCGCCCATTACGGCATTGACGCGGCATAACAGCAGTGTCTGACCGAGGATCCCCCGGTGCCGAAGCTCCCCGCGGAGTCCGCAGGCACTGAGGGGATTTTTCCGTAACGGGGACGGCACGGAAACACACGGGAAAACAATATCACTTTCAAGCGAGGAATTCAGAAATGTCGGTAAAGCTTCAGAAGGGGCAGAAGGTCAGCCTGACCAAAACCAGCGCCGGTCTTTCCAAAATCATTGTGGGTCTCGGCTGGGACGAGGCTCCCCGGCAGAGCGGCGGGGGCGGCGGTTTTCTGTCATCACTGTTTTCGGGAGGCGGCTCCGGAGGCAGCAGCATTGACTGCGACGCGTTTGCGATGCTGCTTTCGGCCGGGAAGCTTGCGGGAAAATCCGATGTGGTCTACTTCGGAAATCTCGAGCACAAGAGCGGTGCCGTAAAGCATATGGGGGATAACCTCACCGGAGCCGGGGAGGGGGACGACGAGCAGATCGTCATCAATCTTGATGCCGTGCCGGCCCAGTATGACCGCATTGTAATGGCAGTGAACATTTACAGCGCCCAGTCCCGCAATCAGCACTTCGGAATGATCCGGAATGCCTTTATCAGACTGGTGGATGCCCGCACCAATCAGGAAATGTGCATCTTCAACTTGACCGAGGACTATTCCGGCATGACGGCCATGGTGTTCGGGGAGGTTTACCGTCACAACGGCGAATGGAAATTCAACGCCATCGGGCAGGGGACCACCGACGGTTCCATTAACGAGTTTATAAAGCGCTACGCCTAGTATCTGACAACTCAGGAACACGGGGGAAGGCTCTTCGGGGCCTTCTTCTTTTTTTGGCATGGGAGTCCGGATTTCCTTCATTCCTGTCCGGGACTCACACTGATATTCTGACCGGAGCCCGTTACTTTCAGTCAGGATTTCCATGGCTTCCCGTCCGGATACAGGTTGCATGCCAGCCCCGAATCAGAGGATGCATTTTATCTGCACTGCAAAGGTGTGGTTTTTCGGATCTGAGCCCGGAAATCTGTTATCATTACGCAGTTTTTTCCGGAGCGGCTTTTTTGGTTTGGAGGACGGCAGGATGACAAGCATCTGGTTTAATCACTGGTTCAGTGCGGCATACAACATTATGAGCATGATAAAGGAGGACAACCCGGACTTCCGCATCATCGGCACCAACGAAAACCGGCTGTCAGTGCTTTCCGCAGTCTGCGACGAATGGTATCAGGAGCCTGTGCTTAAGGGCGATGCCTATGCGGACTTCTGTCTTGACTTCTGCCGGGAGCACGGGGTTACCGTGTTTATGCCGCGCCGCGAGCTTCTGGCCGTCAGCAGAAGAAAGGCCGATTTCGAGGCCTGCGGCGTAAAGGTCATGGCGGATGACTATGAAATTCTCGAGATCCTGAACTACAAGGATCGGGCCTACCGGGAACTGGCACTCAGGGGCGTTTCCACCATTCCCGAGTACCGGATCGTCACCACTCCGGCCGGTTTTGCGGAGGCCTACCGGGAGCTTTCCGGAAAATACCGGGAGGTCTGCATCAAGTTTGTTCACGACGAGGGCGGCAAAAGCTACCGGCTTATCGACAACAGCCGGAAGGGATATGCCGCGCTTTTCCGGAAGCAGAACACCAGAATGACCTATGACGCCATTTACGAGGCCCTTTCCGAACGGGAGGAGTTTTCACCGCTGATGGTGATGCCGAATCTTTCCGGAGACGAGGTCAGCGTGGACTGTCTCAATACGCCCCGGGGACTTATCATGCTTCCCAGAATCAAGGACGCCACCAGAATCGAGCGCCTCTGCTTCCGGGAGGATATTCTGGAGAAAACCCGGGAGGTGTACCGTGCCGTAAAGCTGGAATGTCCCTGCAATATCCAGTTCAAGTATCTTGATGGCGTGCCGTATTTTCTGGAGGTCAACACCAGAATGTCCGGCGGTGTCCAGATGGCCTGCCTGGCGGGGAAGGTGAACATTCCGTCCATAGCGGTGAACAAGCTTCTGGGGATTGACCGGGAGTGGGAGATCTGCCGTGACGAGCGGTATGTTACCCATGTGGAGCTTCCGGTGCTTCTGTAGTCCCGGAAGAGGGAGATTCCGATGCTCTTTTTTACCGATCTGGACAATACGGTGATCTATTCGCACCGGCATGAGCTTCCCGGAGACCCCGTCTGGGTGGAGATGCTTAACGGCAGAAGACAGAGCTTCATGACCGCCAGGACGGCAGCTTTTTACCGCACTCAGGACTGGCTCTTCCCGGTGCCGCTTACCACCCGAAACAGTCAGCAGTACGCCCGTCTGGCCCCGGCCCTGGCGTCCCTGGGCTGGCATGACGCCCTGGTTTCCAACGGTGCCGAGCTTCTGAGGGACGGTGTTCCGGATCCGGAATGGCGGGAGGAGTCCCGGGATCTGGCGGAGCGCCACCGGCAGGAATTCGAGAAGGCACTGAAGCTTGTGTGCGGTATGGAGCCTCCGGAAGCCCTGGTTCGGAACCCCTTCATGTTTTACGTGAAGACGGGCCGCGCCCGGGAGCTTCACGCCTTTCTTACCCGGGAGACGGATCCCGCGCAGGTCACGGTGCTCCGGGATTCCCGGAAGGTGTACTGCATTCCGAACACCCTGAACAAGGGGGCGGCAGTCAGGAGATATCTTGTGCGGTTCGGTCATGAGTCCTGCATTGCCGCGGGGGACAGCGAGTTCGATATTCCGATGCTTCTCATGGCTGATATCTGTCTTTGTCCGGAGGAACTTTCAGGATATCTTCCCGCCGAAAAACGGATTATCTGTTCCGGAGTGTTTTCCGATGCGATCTGCGACCGGCTTCAGGAACTCCGGCGTACGAAAGGGGCCCCCGGATTTCTCAAAGGCTGTTCCGCCGGAGAAAACGGGGAAGAAACCAAATAAACGGGGCAGGCGCAGGGAAAGTGCGCTTTTTTACAGAGGACTGACACGTGATTGACAATATAAAGGAAAAATACAGCGTGGGAGCGCTGCTGTATTCTCCGGCTCTGAACAGCGGGGTGGCAGGAAGGGTTATCAGCGGGGAGTTCGGTTCCCGGTATTCCCTGGCGCTGTGTCTGGAGGATACGATTTCTCCGGATCTGGTACCCCGGGCGGAGAACCAGGTCCGGGAGACCCTGGAACGGATTTACAGGGCTTCCCGCGAACAGGAAATGTCTGTGCCCCGGATTTTTGTCAGGGTACGGGAGCCGGAGCAGGCGGAGCGGGTGTTTGATCTCATAAGCCCGTTTCAGGACGTTTTCACCGGGTTTGTTTTTCCGAAATACACCGTGGCCAATGCTGCCTTTTACAACGAGGCCATCCGGAAGGTCAATGACCGGGCAGGACGTACTGTTTTCATGATGCCGATTCTGGAAAGCGGGGACATTGTCGATTTCAGAACCCGGGCCGAGATGCTGGGAGCCATCAGGGATCTTACGGACTCCGTGAAGGATCTTGTGCTCAACGTCCGGGTGGGCGGGAATGACTTTTCCAATGAGTTTGCGGCCCGCCGGCATGCGGATGAGACTATCTATGACATTCTTCCCATAAGTCAGCTTCTCGGGGATATCATTACGGTGTTTGCCCGGGATTATGTGGTGTCGGGGCCGGTGTGGGAGTACTTCGCGGGTGCGAATGACGAATGGAAATCCGGTCTTGAAAGAGAGCTCCGGAAGGATATCCTGAATGGCTTTATCGGAAAGACGGTTATTCATCCCCGGCAGATCCCGGTGGTAAATGAAATGCTCAGGGTGTCAGTTCGGGACTATGAGGATGCCCGGGCCATTCTCAGCTGGGACGAAAGCGGTCTTCAGGTGGGCAAAAGCTCCGGCGGCGAAAGAATGAACGAGGTGCGGACCAACTGTAACTGGGCGGCAAAGATCCTTCTTCTGGCGGAAATCTACGGAATCAGGAAGGAACATGTTCAGGCTTGAAGATCTGGTGACGGTGGCCAGAAGAGAAAACAACCCGAAAAGAAAATATCTTTATGTGAACCCGCTTCAGGGGAAGCACATTCCCGTGTCTCCGGGAGCGGCCATGAACGTGTTTTCCGAAACCGCGGCCCTGATCAGAAAACGCTATCAGGGAGAACGGCTTCTTGTTATCGGCTTTGCCGAGACCGCCACGGCCATCGGGGCTGCCCTGGCCCTTAAGGCCGGCAATGTCTCATGGTATTTTGCCACCAGCCGCGAGGATATCCCCGGGGCGGAATATCTCTTTTTCACGGAGGCTCACAGCCACGCCACGGAGCAAAGGCTGGCCGTCAACGGTCTCAATGAGATTGTTGCCGGTGCGGATCGGATTGTGTTTGCCGAGGACGAGGTTACCACGGGAAACACCATTATGAACATAGCGGGACTCCTCCGGGAAAGATACCGGGAGAGGGAGCTTCGCTTCGGCATTGTTTCCGTGCTGAACAGCATGTCGGATGAAAGGCTCCGGGAACTCCGGGATCGGGGAGTATACTGCGACTGTCTTCTCAGAATTCCGTTTCAGTACCGGATTGACTCCGTGGATCGGGATACCTATCTCCGCACTGACCGGGAGCCGTCCTTTACAGCCCGCGAAATCCCGGAAATCTTTCAGGCGGGGGACTTTTGGAATGCCAGACTTCCCGCCGCGGTTCCGGAGATCCGGGATCGGACGGAAGGCTTCATTGCGGCAGCCCTGGACATTCTGAATCCCTCCGGTATCCCCCGGGGATCCCGCGTTCTGATTCTGGGTACCGAGGAGTTCATGTATCCCGGGATTGCCGCCGGAGCCGCCCTGGAGAAGCTCCGGCCGGATCTTCGGGTCCGGTTTCACGCCACCACGAGAAGCCCCATAGAGGTGTCTCCGGATCCGGATTATCCGCTGCACGGCAGGGAGCCCCTGGTCAGTCTCTATGACGAAAACCGGAGAACCTTTGTCTACAATCTGGAACGGTATGACCTGGTGCTGGCGGTTACCGATGCCGCCCCGTGCCGGAAAGGGCTTCTGAGTCTTCTGGCGGCACTGGAAAAACACGGAAACACGAATATTGCGGTGATGAAATGGGGGAACTTTCAGTGATGCGGAGCAGTTATGCGGAGGAGGATGTCACTCTGCTCCTCAAGGATATCAGCGGCCTTGTGGAACCGCTTCCGGCTGCGGTTCGCGAGCAGTATATCCAGCAGGGGGGGCATTACTGCGAAATGCTGCCCCTGGAATACCGGCCATCGGAGAAGTATCTTCAGGCCTACCGGAATGCCCTGGAGGTCTATTCCGAAAGCACGGCCCGGGCGGTGTCCGTCCTTTCCGAGAAGCTGTACCGGAGGAAGGGCCGGGATCTTGTGGTGGTTTCTCTGGCCCGGGCCGGGATTCCCGTGGGGATTCTGATAAGACGCTATCTTAAGCGGAAATATGATCTCGATATCAGACACTATGCGATTTCCATCATCCGGGGGCGCGGCATCGACCGGAACGCCATGGATTACATTCTGAAACGTCATGCCCCGGAAACGGTGCAGTTTGTGGACGGCTGGATCGGAAAGGGGGCCATTCTTTCACAGCTCCGGGAGGCCCTCCGGGATTACCCGGAACTGGATCCCGGACTCGGGGTGGTTTCGGATCCCGCGAATCTTACGGAGCTCACGGGCACTCATGAGGATATCCTCATCCCTTCATCCTGCCTTAACGCCACGGTGACCGGACTTATCAGCAGAACCTTTCTCAGAAGCGACATCATCGGCCCCGGTGATTTTCACGGAGCGGCCTATTACGGGGAGCTTTGTTCCGAGGACCTGTCCCTGGAGTTTTTGAGCGCCATTGAACGTTATTTTGATTTTGAGGCGGTGCCTGAAACCGCGCCGGGTTCTCTGTCAGGTCCTGACGTGGCCCGGGCCATTGCCGTTGCCTATGGGGTTTCGGACATTAACTTCATAAAGCCGGGGATCGGGGAAGCCACCCGGGTCCTCCTCCGCCGGGTGCCGTGGCGGGTGATCGTGAACGGGCGCCATGCCGCCTCCCCGGAGCTCGGGCATATCCGTGAGCTCTGTCTGGAAAAGAACGTGCCCTGTGAAATCAGCCGGACGGATCTCGGAAACTACAAGGTCTGCGGGATTATCAGGAACCTTTCCGACATCTGATCCCGGGAAGCGTGCCGGTCCTGAAGCTCCGGTCATTTTCGGAATAAATCATGCCGGAGATCGGATTTTGAAAGCATATTTGCGGCATCGTGGGAAACATCTGATAATATGACTGGTTCCGTTTCCGGCCGGGCACTCTCACCCGGATCCCGGGGATCTTCCGGGAAACGCCCGTCGGGCTCTACAGAGGTTTACGAATGATCAATATTCCATGCAAGACAACGCCTCCGCTTACCAGGGCAAGCATCGGCACCCTGAATTCCCGGCATCTCCCGCCGTTTTCCAGGACTACCGTATCCGGACTTAACCGTCCGGGTAATGGCGCCGCAGGGACAGGCGGAGCGGGCAGTCCGGTCCGGCCGGCTCCGGCAGCGCCGGACGCCCGGTTTCAGTCCGGGACGGTTCCGGTTCAGAGTCCGGCCGGGGGCTATGGGACTCCGCTTCCCGACATTCCGGTACCGCCTCTCAGGCATCCCCTCCGGAAAGGCCAGAAGACCTCCCTGAACACCGGGAAGGGGAGACCGCTCCGGATTCGGGCCTGTTTTGGCTGGAATATCCGGGATGCCCGGTGCGATGTGGATGCCTCGGCTTTCCTGGTAAAGGCTGACGGCCGGGTGCCGGGAGACGACTGGTTCGTGTTCTACGGGCAGGAGCGGAGTCCCGACGGAAGTGTCGTCCTGTCCCGGGACGGCAGAGGCGGGGATCGGGAGACGATTACCGCCGATTTGGGAAGACTGAGCTCCGAAATTCAGAAAATCGTATTTGTGGTTTCCATTCACGAGGCCTTTGAAAGAAAGCTCAATTTCAGCATGCTCCGGGATACCTATGTGCGGCTTCTGGACGCTGACAGCGGGGAGGAGCTTCTGAGCTACTGTCTTGAGGAGTATTATCAGAATGTGACCTCCATGACCCTGGGGGAGCTTTATCTTCATAACGGACAGTGGAAGTTCAATCCCGTGGGGAACGGTGTTAACCGGGATCTGGCGGGACAGTGCGCGGTTTACGGTGTGGCAATAGCTTGAGGAGATTTGCCGAATGCTCTCATTTGAAACATTAAACGAATTAACGCTGAAGGTTACCTGCACCGGCAGGGATGTGCTGTTTACAAAGGCAGGTTCCTTCATTGCCGGGGACAGCCCTACCAAGAACTATAAGTTCGAGAAGCTCCTTCTGGGGCCGGAGGGCGGCTTCGGACGTGCTCTTATGGGATCCCTGATGCGCCGGGTGTCCGGAGAAAACCTGCCGCTTATGAAGGTGATGATGGATGGCGATTCCGTAACCTATTATGCCAATGCGGGCCAGCATGTGGTGATCTACAGACTGGAAGACGGCGAAACGATTTCGGTGGAGTCGGAAAACATTCTGGCCTTCACTCAGGACTGTGACTACAATGTGCGGTTCCTGGGCAGCGGAATATTTTCCCAGAAGGGGCTGGCCACCTCCACCCTGACCGGAAAGGGCAAGAACGCATATGTGGCGGTGCTTTCGGACGGAAATCCCCTGGTGCTCAGCAATATCGAAACCCGGAACACCATTTCGGTGGATCCGGATGCGGTGATCTGCTGGATCGGACGGGGGGACTGCGATCCGGGCATCAAGACCGATGTGAACTGGAAGAACCTGATCGGTCAGGCCTCCGGGGAATCCTACTCTTTCGAATGGCACGGCGGGCAGCCGGTGACGGTGATTGTGCAGCCTTCGGAGCGTTCCGGCGGCATCAGAGTGGGCATTGACTAGAATTTCGGGGGCTGCCCGGAGAATCCGGGGCTGCTCCGGGGCATAACGGGAGATTGCGGTTTTGCTGAAGCGTGCGGAAATAGCGAAGCTGGATGATTTTTTTACAGACCTGGGGAATCGCCGGGAACGGAGCGGGTATTTTTATCGCATAAACGGTTTTTCTCCGGAGATCCGGACGTTTATTCGCAGGTATTACGAAGCAGCCAGAACCTGCGGGGTCATTATCGAGGGGAATCTCAAAAACCCGGATCCCGCCAATCTTTCGTACTATAACGAGATTATGGGGGCAGGCTTCGAGATGGATGCCGGATTTATCGGCAGAAGTCTTGCAAAGTGGCTGCCACGGCTCAGTGCCGGACAGCGGGACAATATGACCCGGGCGATATACAGCACCCTGGACGGACTCAGGAAAGCCGGAAAAACCGAGGGAATGCTCCGGAATGTCCATATCAAGTTCATGTGCTGGCTTTATTACCGGTTCGAGGGCGTTATCCCGAAGCTGGGTGCAGAGCGGCTTCCCAAGATCCTGTTTGAGGGAGAGGTCGGGAACTATGAGCTTCTGCTCCTTAACGTGCTGTTCCTGGCCGGGGCTGACATCGTGCTTCTGCAGTACCGGGGGGATGCCGGGTATCTTGCGCTGGATCCCGCATCCGAAAAGTCCGTCGCGCTGGACATTCCCGGAATGACTCCGTTCCCGGATTCCTTCAGCCTGAAGCGGATCCGGGAGGACATTCAGGAGGAACTGGAGCTGGAACGGATCTCGGGCGAAAAGCCGCAGCTTGAGGCCTGCACCAACGCCTGGATGTCCGGAAAGCCCCTGGATGACATCAGAAAGGATCCCGCTGCCCGGAATCCCGGTCCCGGATTTTTTTCCAACTGCTTCATGAGAATCACGGGGGCGGAGGACAGAGTTACCTATCTTAACGATCTCTATCAGCTCAGACAGGATCTCCTGGCGGCCGGAAGAAGGGTTGTCATTGTCAGCGGCAGCATTACCCCGCCGTCATCCGATGAGATTGGCGCCGTTACCCGGGGCAATTACCGGAATATCATGGAACTTATTTCAGGACTTCTGCCGAATCTCGGGTTTCTGACAGGGGAGCTCCGCCGCCTCGCCCGAAAGGCCTTTACCGAGCTTTTGACGGAGGAGGGCCGGAAGGAGGAAAACCTGAGCCGGCTCACCAGCCGCGGGGTTTACCTTATCAGCTGGCTCCGGCGCTGGCACCGGGATCTTTTTGGAACCGGGGAGCCGCTCCTTGTTGGCTGCTTTTTTTACATGGGGGGCTGTCGCTACAGTCCCGAGGCTTTGTTCTGCCGTTTTCTGGCCCGGCTCCCTGCTGATGTGGTCATTTTCTCCCCGGATCTTCGCAAAAAGTGCTGTCTTGAGGATCCTCTGCTGTATGAGGTGCGTTATGACGAGTCCCTGGAGGTTTCCTCCTATCCGGAGGCGGAAACCGGCATCTCCATGGGTACCGCCGCCTACCATGCAGAGAGGGACCTGGACTCGGCAATTTTCGAAGATACCGGAATCTACCGGAATCAGCAGTATTCCAGCGCGGTACCGCTTCTTCTCAGAACCATGTACGAGGAAATTCCCGTCCTGTGGGATCAGGAGCTTAAGTACCGGCCGAATTTCGGAGTCCGGGACGGCACGGTGACCATGCCGGTGATTTTTGCCGTGGTAAACGGCGTTAAAGACGGGGACGTGAATGCGTACTGGGACGGCATCAGAAAGCTGATTACCCCGGATACTGCGGTTATCAGAGCTTTTCCGCATCATTCCGATACCTCCCCTAATCCCCTGAAGCCATTTGTTACAGAGTTTTTCAGGAACGGCCGGCTTCAGAAGACCCGGATCAAATCACATAAGGCCTATCAGTACGGCTTTTTGCGGGAAACTTCGCAGGATTACCTTCTGGACTGTCTTCAGAGGCTCATTGATCAGAAGATCATCAGGGGCACCTTCGAAAACGGCATGGAGTATACCGTGATTGCCGTGGCCCTGAATCTCGAAAAGAATATCCTCAGGATGATTCAGAGGTTTGATTTTACAAAGAAGAATCCCAAGCTGATTTGCATTGTCACCGGTGAAACGGCGCCGTCCCTGGAGGATGACATCGCCGTGGCGTTTTTAAGTCAGATCGGCTTTGACGTGGTGTTTTTTGTGCCTACCGGCTATCAGTGCGCGGAGCGGCATTTTAACCGCAGCCTGGCGGTGTCGCATCAGATCGGGGAATACGTGTTTGATCTGGAAGCCCCGGCCTTTGAGGTGCAGTCTGATCCGAACCGGCGCCTGTCATGGCTCGATTCAATTTTTAAGTGGAGGAAATAACATGGGACTCGATTTTAAAAAACCGTCCCCGGTGCAGGATGCGGTGGTAACGGCTCCGGAGGAGGAGCAGAGCACTGAGCTTGCCGTGGTGAAGACCTATGACATTGTGGCCGATCGGAACCAGATGAATGCGAATCTGACGGGATCCCAGGAGGTGGATGATCTGGTGAGCACCATTGAGGTGAACAACATGGAATCCATTGTGAATTTCGGAGCCGATGTGGCCGAGGAGATCTCCAAGGCCTCTGATGTGGTGCTGAACGGCATGAGCATGGCCCAGCTGGACGATTCCAACGAGATGCTGGCGACTCTGGCCAAAATTATGGAGAAGTTTGACATTCAGGAGCTTAAGGACGAAACCCCGGGATTTTTCGGGAAGCTGTTCGGGAATCTCCGGAAAAAGCTGGATCAGCTCCTGGCCAAATATCACACCATGGGCGAGGAGGTGGAAAAGATCTACATACAGCTCAAGAAGTACGAAGCCGAGATCCGCCAGGCCAATCGCAAGCTGGAGACCATGTTTGACGCCAATGTCAATTTCTACCATGATCTGGTCCGGTATATTCTGGCGGGCGAGCAGGGCTGCCGGGAACTGGAGACCTACATCGCACAGCGTCAGAAGGACCTGGAGACCACCGGAGACGGTTCCATTCAGTTTGAAATCAACAACCTGAATCAGTGTCTCATGCTTCTGGAGCAGCGCACCCAGGATCTCAGAATGGCAGAGAGCGTTGCCATGCAGTCCATTCCGATGATCAAGACCATGGCCTTCGCCAACATGAATCTGGTCAGAAAAATCAATTCCGCCTTCGTGGTCACCCTGCCGGTGTTCAAGCAGGCAATTGCCCAGGCCATTATGCTCAAGAGGCAGCGGCTTCAGGCCGAATCCATGGCGGCGCTGGATGCCAAGACCAACGAGCTTTTGATCCGGAACGCCAAAAACACGGTGGAACAGACAAAGATGGCCACCAGACTGGCATCCGGAAGCTCCATTAAGATTGAAACCCTGGAGAACACCTGGCGCACCATTGTGAACGGCATCGAGGAGACCCGGAGCATTCAGGAGAACGCCCGGAAGAAGCGCACGGAGGATGCGCAGCGTCTGGAGGTTATCAAGCAGGAGTTTAATCAGAAGTATCACATGCCTGACAGAAAATAGTACCGGAAAAGTGTCCTGAGTTCCTGCGGATAATCCGGTTTTCTGAAACTCAGCTGGCCCGGGGCATCAGGAATTCATCATTTTTGCCTGTTATTGATGCAGGGATTCAGGCATTCCCCGGGCTTATCTGTCAGACTGAAAATTACGGGATGAAATAGCGGCATGTCCCAAAAATGGTCAGTTCTGGTTCAGGAGCTGTTGTGGACCTGATCATTTTTTTCCTGATAAAAATATGATGGCTAAAATGTCATTTTTTTTTGCACATTACCGTCAGAGTGCCCTTATCTCTTCCACCGTTGGATCCTGTCAGCACAGCATGGTAAGGTATGCCGATCAGATATGGAACAGACTGTCAGATATTTGCGGAACGAGATGTCAGGAATCCATATAGGAATAGTCGGCAAATAGCTTGTGCATCTCATTGCTGGAATATAGTGTATTAAGGCGGCCACAAAACTCATTCCTGACAAGCCTGTTTTACGGTTATCAACTGTCATTTCCTCATTTTTATATCATCTCCATCTTTTCTATTTGTTTTTTTCTCTTCTGTTGTTACTTCCGTATATTTTGTGCTTTTTCAACACGAACCGGGCTTTTTTTGAAATTTTTTTAACTTTTTTTTGAAAAATGCTTGGGAAATGATTAGGTGGATTGATATAATTAATCCAGTGATAAGTACTAAACAAATTACACGAAATATCAAGTAATTAAATCAGTATTGTTTAACTTTTTTTGAGCGAACAAGCTTAAATCAGAGAGATAACGGACGATACTTTGTGGCGGGGAGGCCGGAATGACAGCTTCTGAAAACACCGTAAAAGACGATTCCCTGAAGTCTCCGGGTATGACGCCGGAGATTCCGGATCTTTGCGAGGGGGATTATACGGAGCTCGGCAGATATTTTCAGGAAAATGCCGCCGAGAAGACTCCGGTGTCATGGCTTGTGCTCCGGCGGCTTCCCGAAAAGGCGCTTCTTATCTCCAGTTACGCCCTGGACTGCCGTCCTTTCGAGGATTGGGGCAGCGGCAAATGGAAACTGAGCCGGATTCGGGAGTGGCTTAACGGTGCCTTTATCAGGGAGACCTTTTCAGCTTCGGAACGGAAAATGATTCTTCCGGGCCGGCAGGGGGTAACGGTAAATCCCGATTTTTTCATGTCTGACCGGGATTCCTGCAGGAGCCGGATTTTCCTTTTGAGTCTTGAGGAAGCGAAAACGCTGTTTCATAGTCCCCGGGATCGGCAGTGCCGGCCCACGCCGTATGCCCTGAAGCGGGGCGTCCGGATCTCTTCGGATACGAAATTCGGCGGCAGCGGTTATTGCTGGTGGTGGCTCCGGAGCCGGGGCGGCGCCGTTTCTCAGGCTGCCTTCATTGATGCCTACGGGATGCCGGATTATGCCGGGAGCAGCATTACCTCGAGATTTCTCGGAGTCCGGCCGGCCCTGTGGCTCAGAATTCCGGGAATCACTTTGGAACAGGGAGATCCGTTATGAAAACTGAACAGGACTATGTGTACCGGGTTCGTGATCCCGGAAAGCGGCGGCATGTGAAGCTCTCGAGACTGATTGCCGGTTCCGAACCCGGGGAGCCCGTGCGTCGTCCCGAGGTGCAGCCGAATACCGTTATCAGGTTCGGGCACTACTATTACGAACGGGGCATGAACAAAAGCTTCATGGAATGGCTGGTGCTTAAAAGGGAGGGCAATACGGTGCTTCTGGTTGCCCGTCAGGCCATTGATTATATGCGGTACCACCGGTGCTGTCAGGATGTCTCCTGGCAGGACTGTTCTCTCAGGGAGTGGCTTAACGGTGAGTTTATCGCTGAGTCGTTTTCGGGGGAGGAGCAGCTCAGGATCCTGGAGACCCGCTGTCCTGGCACCTTGCGTTCCTCCCGGAATAATGAATGTCATGATACGACGGATCGGGTGTTTCTCCTGAGCGAGAAGGAGGCGGAGACCTGGTTCCGGGATCATGCCGCAAGGGAATGCGTGGCCACCCCGTATGCCATGTTCCGGAGACGGTTCGGGAGCAGTATGTCGGGTTTGGATATGGCTGATTCCTGTCTGAATGTCTGTTTCTGGCTTTTAAGACAGACGGAGACGGGGACCACTCTCCTGGGGCGGAGTATTCCCGGAAAGCAGACTCTGGTCACCAGTCTGATTCTGGCGCCCGGACTTCAGGGGTTTGTGAGACCGGCCCTGAGAATCCGGCTTTGAGGCACGAAGCGGGACAGGATGTGTGAACACCCCCGGAGAAGTTCGGAAAATGCGGGGGAAATACGGGGAAAATGCGAGGAGGAAAAGGAGTACGGTTTTTTGAAGAAAGGCAGGAGCCTTCTGTTCGGGACGAAATGCCGGCAAAGTCCGCACTGCCGGTGTTGTAATTGAAATTTTGGATGTTGTGGCAAACCACAGGAACCGCGCTTGGGTTTTGAGAAAAATCAGATTCATGGAGCTGAACGTGTTCATAATCGGCCGGATCTCCAGTCGGAAGTTTGTACAATCGGAGATTCGGTATCGGCGATGAAGGTCTGAAGATTGTTTGGCCTGATGCTGACTGAGTTTGCAGGGGACGGGCTCTGGGGATTATGCAAAAATGACGAGAGGAGATGAGACTGTTATGACAGTGGAAATGGACGTCAGATATATCGAGCCGGATCCGGATATCAGGATTCTGAACTTCCGGACCTTTGCATCTTCGGACAAATCCCGCGCGGGTCTGGAAATTTGCTGGACCCGGGGAGGTGTTTCCGAAAGCGCCAGGGTGATCAGGCTTGCCGGCACCGAAGAGGAGGGTGGTAAACGTCTTATGGAGAATCCTCCGGAGATTTTCCGGATTTTGGAAGAGTCAGGAAAACCCGGAGATGAGGAAACTGATTTTCCGGCTTTTCTGATCCGTATGGCCGCCTTCAGAGCTTCAGGCACGAATACGGTACTTTGGGAGACCGATATCGTACCGTTTCCGGGAATGAGCGTTGCCGACAGTCTGTACTGCGTGTTATCCGCTTTTTGCCGGAACATCAAAATAGACGGCAAGGAGCCGGAGGCCGAAGCAGGAAGAATCATGATGCCGGAGGTGGCAGATCAGATTCTCAGGGAGAGAGCCATCGGGATTGACGATATTGATATCGGAGCATACGGAGTTACCTTTTCCTGGTACAGCATACTTGGGTTCGGGCAGTACACCATTTACCGGGATCCTCCCGAAAATGATGATCCGAAGTCCTGCAATAATTCTGAACCCTGTTCTGAACCCTGTTCTGAACCCTGTAAAGGCGGGATACTTTTGAATTCCGATTCCGAGTGCATGGACAATCCCCGGAATCCGGTATTCCTGAGATGTCTGTTCCGGAGTTTCTGTCGGAATTTCCTGAAGGAGGCGGAGCTTCCGGCCCCGGACGGGGTCTCCGGCTGAAGGGCACTTTTTTGCAGTTCGGGCGGTTTCAGGTTCCTTCCGGCAGGAATCTGCAGAGTACGGAACCGGTGATTCTGAGAAGGAAGCTCGGTTTTCGCAGCTTTCCGGAGAAGAACTGCGGGGTATGCTCCGCTTTTTAATTTGTCACTTCACTCACTCACCTTACCTTACCTGCCTGCCCGCTCAGGCACTTCTTACTGTCTTAATCATTTCTGGCCTTTTGCGTATGGCAGTATAAGGGGTGAAGGGGAGAATCCCCTTCAGTCATTAAAGGAAGGCGCCTGAGGCGCCTTCCCTCCTCCTCAGTCAATAACTTTCAATTCTTTAAAATTCTCCGAAACCGTATTTCTGATTTTCTGAAACGGAGCTGCGGAAACCGGTATTTTGAGATCCCCGCGGCGTTTTCGGAAAAAGGAATAATATCTGACAGTTGAAATATGACAGTAACGGTGTTAGATTTTTAACTATGAAAGAAGAAAAGCATTTTACACTTGAAGAACTGAGTACCCTTACCGGTTTTCCCAGACGGACGATTCGCTATTACATGCAGAGCGGCCTTCTGCCGGGCCCGGAAGGAGCCAATCGGGGAGCCTATTATCTTCCCGATCATCTTGACCGTCTTCTGGAGATCCGGAAATGGCAGCAGGCCGGAATTGGTCTCAGGCGCATCCGGGAGCTTCTTACCGGAACGGATTCCCTGTCAGCTGTTCCGGACAAGACTCCGGTGCCCGGGGAGTTTGCGGTCAGGAGTCATGTGTTTCTGCGTCCCGGAGCGGAGCTGGTTATCGACCCCGCAGAATCCGGCATGAGTCCCGAGGAGGTTCGGGATATGGTGCAGCGGATTCTGCGGGCCATGAATGAAACTGAAGGAGAACAAAAATGACAATGAGCAAATCCACCGGCGAGTATGCCGTCCTGAAGTCCAAAAACGGTCATCCGGTGCCTCTTGCCGGCATTGATGTCAGAGGCAGTATCGGCGATGTGTTTTCCCGGGTTACCGTAACCCAGACCTATGAGAACCGGGAGAAGAAGAACATTGAGGCGATCTATTCCTTCCCGCTGCCGCACCGGGCCGTGCTTCTTGATTTCACCGTCACCATCGACGGAGAGACCCGCCGCGGCACGGTTATGAAGAAAAGCAAGGCCCGTGAGGTTTACGAGAACGCCGTGGAGCAGGGGGACTCCGCCTGCATGCTGGAAAAGCTCGGTGAAGGGCTTTACAGCATGAGTGTGGGAAATCTTCTGGCAGGGCAGAAGGTGGCCATCTCCTTCAGCTATGCGATGATCAATATCTGGAACGGCAGTCTGCTCCGGTTTTTCCTGCCCTCGGTGGTGGCTCCGAAGTACGGCGATCCCGGAAAGGCCGGCATTGAGGACTATCAGGCTCCGGTTACCTCCCTGACGGCGAAGAACGCCTGGAAGTGCGTGATCGCGGTTACCGGAGATCTCCGGAACTGCCGGATTTCCTGTCCGACTCATGAGACGGAGCGCCGGAATACCGAAGAAGCCGTCGAGTTTCTGGTAAATGCCTTTGCCGATCGGGATTTTGTGCTGGAGATCCGTACTGACGAAGCTCCGGTGCCCTACGGGGCTCTGGGCCGGGACGGTGACGGTTATGTCGCTGCCGTGGCCATGACTCCCGATTTCGGCACGGAGCTTAAAAGCGCCCCCCGGGCTTTGGACATTATCATTGACTGTTCCGGTTCCATGACCGGAGTCTCCATAGAACAGGCCCGGGAAGCGCTTATGGAGATTCTGAACCGGCTCTCCGATACGGACAGCTTTAACGTCATCCGGTTTGGCAGCAGCGTGGAGGCGATTTTCGAGGGACACCGGCCCCGCACCGATGAATCCGTTAAGTATGCCTCGCAGCTTTTGGAGGAGATGAAGGCGGATATGGGAGGCACCAATCTGGAGGATGCACTTCGGGCGGCCTACAATTTCAAAACAGAGGAATCTCTCCATGACATCCTGCTCATCACCGACGGTGAGGTTTATGAGAACAACAGCTTCTATGACGAGGCCATCCAATCCGGCTGCCGGATTTTCACGGTGGGGGTAGGCACCGCGGTTTCCGAAGGGCTTTTAAGAAAGCTGTCCGAGGTTACCGCCGGCATGCCGGAGTTTGTCACTCCGAACGAGGACATGTCCGAAAAGATTGTCCGTCATTTCCAGAGAATGTGTCTTCCCGTCATGGATTCGGAAATTGTCTGGCCGGCAAAACCTGACTGGGTGTGGCCGGAAAAGAATCTCCATCTTTTCCACGGAGATACCGCCGTGTTCTTTGCCCGCTTTCCGGAAAAGCCGTCCGGAAAGACAGAGCTTCGGGCGCATTCCGGGGAAAAGATCTGGTCATGGAGCGCAAGTATCCCGGAATCCGGAGACGAGACCCCGTGCTCCGATCTGGCCCGTATGGCGGTGAGACGGAAGATTTCCGGCCGGAATGATGACGAGGCACAGGATCTGGCAGTGAGCTACAGGCTGGTTACCAGTCAGACCAACTACATTCTGGTCAAGGAAAATGAGGATCGGGAGAACATCGATCTGCCCGAAATGCGGGTGGTGCCCCAGATGCCTCCCCGGGGCTTTATGGGTGGCATGATGGCTGCTGCAGCCTGTTGCATGTCATCAGCTCCTTCGTCTGGCTTCATGGGAGCCGCATCCGGCGGAATGATGAACTTTATGGGAATGGCCATGTCCCGGGCTGCCGGTTCCATGGCAGGAATGATGAATGGCAAAACCAGCGTTCCTCCTGCCGCTGATGCCTGCGAATCTCCCTGTGATGAAGGTGCGGATGGAACCGGACCTCTGCATGATTTTGCGGACATCCTTGCAGGGATGGAGCTTGCGGCGGTGAAGAAGCTTTTCGGGGAAAAGACCGTGGCGGCTCTTAAGGATGCGGGACTTCCGGAGGACATTGCGGACACCCTTGAGGATCTTACAGCCCGGGGTATAGCCGAAAGAATTCTGTTCGTGCTGTTTTTGAGACGGCTCTGGGCAGAATGTCAGAATGTCCTTGGCAACACTCCGGCCGCGGAATTCATTTCCCGGAGCTACAGCAGGCTGACCGCCGCCGAAAAAGGGCTCCTGCCGCCGGATCTTCAGACGGAACTGGACAATCTTTTTTCAGAGTTCTGAAATGACTCCGTGTCTTAAGCTTCCGGAATGACATAAAGTGCCCCGGCCGTGCGGTTCGGGGCCGTTAACGGAAGTTCCGATTATTCCCGATACAAAAACATACAGGTTCCGGCCAGTCCCCGGAACCCTGAAGCTTTTTGTCCAAAATTTGAAAAGGATTTTCAATGCTGTTAAATCTAAGATCCGAATATGCTTCGGGATACAACCTGTTCAGAGCCATCAGAAGATATTCTGAAAGCGAGGTGTTAAGGGCTTTTTCATATGAAGGCGCATACCGGTCTGCCGTGAAAAAATTTGCCGCGGAAAATAATTTCAGGGAACTTCTGGTTCTCAAAAATGAAATCGACCAGACATGCGATCTCATCACCGCTGAAACTTCCCGGAATCTGAAATCGCTTCGGGAAAATCTGGAGAATTACAAAAGAAGTCATGGCATCATGGAGGGGCGCATTTTTTGTAAAATTTACCCGTTGGAGAGACTTATTGCCTATAACTCGTTTCATCAGGCGGTTCTGATGCGGGAGTCTTTGAGACTGCAGAAAATGATTGACCGTATCCGTACCTGCTGCAATCAGCAGGAATACAAAAGGCTTTCCTCAGAAATTGATTTGCTGGAATCCGAAGCCACGTCGTATGAGCTTCTGGGAACTCTGAATGAGCTTCGGTATCATACAGGATGCTTCCAGATATAATTCTCTAAAAGTTTCACAAATCCTGGGACTATAGTATCGAGCTATATTTCATAAGGCTTGTAGCTTCTTTTTCTTCAAATCCCCCTGTTTTCGCCAACAAAATTGCACGAATCCCCTGTAAATTGGGGATTT
>Ga0310695_10002900_pt1 | contig 34948 bp, 20 predicted proteins | sample RumenRJG_04DNA_FD_203882 | JGI IMG/M metagenome (GOLD analysis project Ga0310695, IMG submission 203882) | Bovine rumen microbial communities from Lethbridge, Alberta, Canada - RJG_04 (v2) (version 2) | ecosystem: Host-associated > Mammals > Digestive system > Stomach > Rumen | place: Canada... | reverse complement strand
GTGGAATAGATGCGTAACTCTGTGCTGGCATAGTCACGCACAATGACTTCCTCACGCCAATCGCCCAGAATGTCGGCAGAAAGGCAGGGATTCTGCTTGGTGCCGTTGTTGAAGGTGCAACCTAAAGCACGGAAGTCCTTGAGATTGTCTATCTTCTGTGTGTTCCAATTCCATTTGAGCACGGCGTTACGGTCGAGCAGCTCGCGCAAAAGGTCGCCATCCCACCACACAGCGCTGTTCTGAGGAAAGGAAACGTTGGGATGATGATGATTGCCTGTCACATCGAAATAACCTCGCTGGGAGGCTGACCACATCTCCAAGCCGTAGTTGGTGGGGTCTATGTCGGCAGCCATTCCACGTCCCACATCTATTTTGCTGGGTATTTGGAAAATGATACGTCCGGTCTTGGCATCACGCAGTTCTGAGCCGTCCCTGCGATTCTCGTGCACATCCCATATCTGAAGTTGTGTGCTGTCTGGATAGAAAGCATATTGATGAATGGCGTCGCCGTGTCCCATACGGGTGGTGTACAGACCCGTACCGTCGTGGTCAATAGCCATCGCGCCATAAGTGATTTCATCGCAACCGTCACCATCCACATCACCCACACGCAGATTGTGATTGCCTTGTCCTGAGTAGCCTGGGAACTTTTGCGAATCGAAAAGCCAACGGAGTGAAAGCTCTTTTCCATCCCAATCGTAAGCTGCCAGATAACTCTTAGTGTAATAACCTCTGCACATCACAGCACTGGGGTGCTTACCATCTAAATAAGCAACAGCAGCCAAGAAACGGTCGCAGCGATTGCCGTATTTGTCCCCCCAAGATGCCACATCTCCTCTTGGAGGCTGGTAGGGTACTGTTTGGAGCGCCCGACCTGTGAGTCCATCGAAGACGGTGAGGTATTCTGGGCCATTGAGGATGCGTCCGTTAGTCACCCAATTAGCATTTGGATCACCGATGGAAGTGCCTGTGCCATCTATGGTACCATCTGCAGTTTTGGTGATGAGCTCAGCACGTCCATTTCCGTCGAAATCGTAAACAAGGAATTGGGTGTAGTGAGCACCAGCACGAATATTGGGTCCCAGATTGATGCGCCAAAGGAGTGGGGTAGAGGTCTCGCTTGATTCTTGGATGAAACACGGAATCTTATAACAGTCCAAATAGACATTGCCCGTGTAGCCCTCATGACTATTGTCGCGAGCATTCGAAGGGTCCCATTTCAGAATGATTTCATATTCACCATCACCATCCACATCACCTACACTGGCATCGTTGGCAGAATAGGTGTAACGTCTGCCATCAGGTGTGACGCCATCAGCAGGCTTTGACAGTGGGATGGAGATGTAGTCTTTGAGCTCAGGGTGATAGGTCTGTGTGTAAATGAATTGCCGTTCGTCTATAATGGCAGATAGGGTTATTTCAGACTCTTCTTTTGGTGCTAAAGTTTTGAAGAAGGTGACATTCCATATATTCTGTTCATTCAATCGTTTACCATCTTTATAAACACTGAATGAAACCTTCTTATCTCCTTCCAATAATCGCCACGAAACCACCAAACTGTCGTCATCGCGTAGCAGCACCAAACCACGACCCAATTTCTCCTTTTGGATGTCGGGTGCATAAGAAGGTTGTGCCATCAGCAAAATGGCAGCGAAGAAGCCCAGTATAAAGAGTTGTGTTCGTGTATTGGTGGGCAAGATTCGAAAGAAGAAGAATGTCATGAAGATTATTTTACGATTTCGATGTTGTCTTCAGAATGGTCAATGCCTCGTTGCACCACATCAATGAAGTTCCTGTCTTCCCTGTTTCTCTCAGGTAATCCTTTACGGAAATCGAGCGGACTGAGGGTGGTGAGATTCTTGAACCACTTGCCGAAATAACTCTGATTGGGGAAGGAAAGTGAATCAGAAATCTCTTTGATGGTCATATTGGTGTGGGACAGCAAATTGCGTGCCTCGACCAACAGCGCTGTAGCAATCCATTGTGTGGGAGACTTGCCTGAGCACTCTTTGATGATGGTGCTGAAATAGCGTGTCGTCAGGAACTGCTGTTCTGCATAAAAGCTGACCTCGTGCTGGGTGCGGTAGTTGCGGTAGAGTTGCGTAACAAACTTCTGCAACACTTCATCCTTGCGTGAGAATGATCTGTTTGTTGGCATGACATTGGTGTAGCATTGCAACACTTCCAGCATCAGTGAATAGCTGAGCAGTTCAGCCTGTTTGCGGGCAATCTCAATGATGGGTTGATTCGGATCGTGGGTTTTATTTGCTTGTTCGAGTCTCACTTTCTCTGCTACTTCCTTCATCAATGAAATGTGCTGCGTCAGTGCCTTGTACTGCATTTCGGATACCACTTGATGGGGAGCCTGCTTGATAACAAACAAGGCGTTGAAATTCGACACATTATAAAGCATGGGCTGGATGATTTCCAGATTGGCGCCAATCAGTGTGCCTTTCAAATTAGGCGTATGACTCTTGATGTGCAAGGTGCTGTAAGAGAAATAAACGATAATGGAACCTCTGTGCAGTTGGTATTCAATACCATCAATGGTTAACACCACGCTTCCAGCCTTGCACAAGAAAAGGCCCGTTTTTGTCAACTTTACACTTTCTTTCTCGGCATTGAGGATGTTCACCTCGCCGCCCTCCAATTCGAGGATTGTTACTTTTTCTTCTCTCATAAAAGAATGATTTTGGGACAAAATAACGAAATTTCGTACAAATAACCAACAAAAACATGGATTATTTGTATGTCAAAACATACATTTAGGACAAAAGTAGTGATTTTTACACTATCTCAGTTTCAAAACAATGTCCTAACTTTGCATCCGAAAATAATCAAATGATAGTGTCATAAACTATGAAAAAGTTATCTTATCTCATATCGGTACTTGTAATGACTGCAGGTATGACATCATGTGGTCATAAGAATGCGCCTCAAAAAGAGGCTCCCATTGTTGATGTGACAACAGTGAAAGGAGTGGGCGAGGTGGATGCCACCACGTTCACAGGTAGGACAAAATCAGCTGCAGAAGTGAATCTGGCTTTCCGTGTGGCTGGTCAGATTGAACGTGTGTTGGTGAAGGAGGGCGATTATGTGCAGAAAGGACAAGTGGTGGCCATCATGGATGCACGTGACTATCAGGTGCAGTTAGCTGCCACTCAGGCTGAATATGAGCAGGTGAAGGCAGATGCGGAACGTGTGATGGCACTTTATGCCGAGGGTAACACGACTGCAAGCAATAATGACAAAGCTCGATATGGGCTTCAGCAAATCACACAGAAACTGGCCAATCATCAGAATCAATTGGCAGACACGCGTTTGAGAAGCACAATCAGCGGGTATGTACAGACGAAATTCCACGAAAGTGGTGAGACGGTTTCAGCAGGTATGCCTGTTGTGGGTGTGTTTGGCAGTGGCGATACGGAGGTGGAAATTAACATCAGCGCTTCGGACTTTGCCAACATCGACAAGTTCACCAGCTTTGGATGCCGTTTTGATGTGACAGGAAATGAGACCTTCCCATTGACCATCGGACGTGTCAGCCAAGAGGCGAACACATCGCAACTCTATACCGTTCGTTTGAAGTTTACTGGAGCTATTGACCACAAGAAGATCACACCTGGTATGACGACAATGGTGTATGCAGAAGTGTCGGGCAATGATGCTTCCGGCATTGTCAGCGTACCAGCGTCTGCTGTATTGAATGAAGAAGGGAAGACATTGGTATATATTTATGATGAAAAGTCTGGCGTGGTGAAGTCGCGTGCCGTCACTGTGACGAGCATTCAACGTGACGGAACAATGCAAGTGGAGAATGGCTTGAAGTCGGGTGAGACCATTGTGGTGTCTGGCGTTCATCATGTGAAGGATGGACAGAAGGTGAAGATTCTGGAGAAGCCATCAGCATCAAATGTAGGCGGACTTTTGTGACAATGAACAAAGAGGAATGAACAATTAATTGTTGTTGGATATGAACTACAGCAAATGGGCGATAGAAAACAGCAAACTCATCAACTTGCTGGTGGCGATTCTGGTGGTGGGCGGACTGATGGCGTATGGGTCGATGTCGAAGTTGGAAGACCCTGCCATCAAGGTGAAGCAGGCAATGGTCATCACGACCTATCCTGGCGCTTCAGCACATAAGGTTGAGTTGGAAGTGACCGATCCGTTGGAGAAGTCTATTGGCGAGATGACGACCATCAATAATATACAGTCGTCGAGTTATGCAGACTTGAGCCTCATCACGGTGGAACTGCTCACAACTGTACCTGATGATGAGGTGGAACAGCAATGGGACATGCTTCGTCGTAAGGTGGCTAATACGCAAAGCAAGTTGCCACAGGGCGCTTCGGCATCACAAGTGAGGGATGACTTCGGCGATGTGTATGGTATGTTTTACGCTTTGAAAGGTGATGGACAGAGCGACAAGGTTCTGAATGACTATGCAGAACTGATAAAGCGTAGTGTGAACGAGATTGATGGTGTAAGCAGGGTGGAAATCTATGGTAAGCGCAACCAGTGTGTGAACATCGAACTCCGTGAGGACAAGATGGCAAATCTGGGTGTGATGCCGACAGAGATCATCATGACGCTCAACAATCAGAACAAAACAAGTTATGCCGGTTACTATGATAATGGCGATCGAAGAATCCGCGTGACAGTGGATGATCAGTTCAATAATGTGGACGACATTGCCAATATGCTCATTCAAGGACATGATGAAGACCAATTGCGCATCAAAGATATTGCCACAGTGGTGAAGACGTATGAGGCAACCACGCGTAATCAGATGAAATGTGATGGAACACAAGCCTTGGGCATCAGCATTGCTTGTTCGCCTGATTATGACATTCTGAAGGTGGGCGCCAAGGTGGAAGATGTCGTGAATGAGGTTGAAAAACGATTCCCAGCTGGCATTGAATGTCAGAAGGTATTCTTCCAACCTGAGCGTGTGAGCAATGCACTGAACACCTTCCTCATCAACCTGCTCGAATCAGTGGCGATTGTGGTGGTGCTGCTTGTCTTCTTCATGGGATGGAGAAGCGGTTATATCATCGGTTGCAGTCTGGTTGTCATTGTTTTCGGCTCTTTCTTGGTGCTGAAAGGTTTTGATGGCACGTTACAGCGCGTGTCGTTGGCAAGTTTCATCTTGGCGATGGGCATGCTGGTGGATAATGCCATCGTGATTGTGGATGGTATCTTGATTGACATGAAAAGGGGAAAGCCGCGTATGGAGGCGCTGACCTCTATCGGACAGAAAACAGCTATGCCTTTGTTGGGTGCCACACTGATAGCTATCTTGGCATTCCTCCCAATTTTCATGAGTCCTGATACTGCAGGTGTGTATGTTCGTGACCTCTTCATTGTCATTGCTGTCAGCCTGTTGCTCAGTTGGATATTGGCATTAACACATGTGCCTGTGATGAGCAACCGAATGTTCAAGCATGTGGAGGCATCGGAAGACGAACAGGAAAGCGACCTTTATAAGGGAAGATCATACGATGTGTTAGAGAAGGTGCTTGCTTTTGGCATGAAGCATCGCAAGACGACTATCGTCGGTGCTGTGGTGTTGTTGGCGTTGAGTGCTTTCTGCTATAAGTTTGTCGATCAGGCTTTCTTCCCCGATATGGAATATGACCAGCTCTATATGGAGTACAAGTTGCCTGAAGGTTACAACTCGACGGAGACGGCTCGTGATTTGGATGAGATTCGTGAAATGCTGATGAAGCGTGACTATATCACCCACGTCACGACCTCTGTTGGTGGAACGCCATCGCGTTATAATCTGGTACGTTCCATCGCCACTCCTTCGTTGGCATATGGTGAACTGATTATTGACTTCAAGTCGCCCAAGGATTTGGTGAAACATATTAACGCTTTGCAAAAGGAGATAAGCGAATTGTATCCTGATGCATACGTGAAGTTCAAACGTTATAATTTGATGTTCAAAAAGTACCCGATTGAGGCATGTTTCAGTGGTCCTGATCCAGCAGTTCTGCATCAGTTGGTGGATTCTGCACGTGCCATAGTGAATGCATCTGACAAGGTTTATCTCGCCACGTCTGATTGGGAACCTAAAGTGCCAGTGTTGAGCATCAATTACGATCAGGCATCGGCACGTAACAGCGGTCTTTCACGTAGCGATGTGGCGATGTCGATGATGGCATATACAGGTGGCGTACCCATTGGAACTTTCTATGACGGCATCAATCCTGAGAACATCTATGTGAAATGTACCGATGAGCAAGGAAACAATGTGGAGAATCTTGAGAACGCCCGTGTGTTCGGCACGATTCCGAATGTGGGTCAGTTCCTGAATCGTTCAACGATGCAGAAGCTGATGATGGGTACGGTGAGACGTGAGGATGTGATTGAAAACTTGATACAGACCACGCCGCTCAAGCAGGTTTCGCATGGTCTTGACATCGTTTGGGAAGAGCCAGTGGTAGTGCGCAACAATGGTCAGCGCACTCAGCGTTTGCAGTGCTCGCCTTGTCCTGGTGTTGGCACAGAGGCGGCTCGTCAAGCCATTGCTGAGCAGATTGAGAAGATTGAATTGCCTGAAGGATATTCTTTGTCGTGGGAGGGTGAGAAAAAAGCCTCAGACCAGTCGATGAAATATCTCTTCAACGGTTTCCCCATCTGCATCGTTATCATGCTGCTGATTCTGGTGATGCTCTTCAAGGACTACAAGAAACCAGCCATCATCTTCTGTTGCATTCCATTGGTGATTATTGGTGTGATTCCTGTGGTGATGCTGACAGGCAAGCCATTCGGATTTGTGGCGATAGTGGGTGTGCTTGGACTGATTGGCATGATGATTAAGAATGGTATAGTCCTGATGGATGAAATCACCCTGGAAATATCACAAGGCATCGAACCACGTGTGGCTCTCATCCAGAGTTCCAAATCTCGTCTACGTCCTGTGATGATGGCGAGTCTCACCACCATTCTCGGTATGATCCCGTTGGTGCCCGACTCCATGTTTGGCTCGTTGGCTGTCACCATCATGGGCGGTCTCTTTATGGGCACGCTCATCACCCTCATATTTATTCCAGTATTGTATGCAATATTCTTCAAAGTGAAATGAAAAAGATATTGATTCCTCTTATCGCCTTCGTCTTTGGCGGATTCCTTTCTGGCGTGACGGCTCAGACGCTCACGCTGGATGAATGTATAGACAAGGCACTTGAATACAATAAATCGTTGTCGTCTGCCAAGCTGAAGTTGGAGCAGACCACTTTCGACATGAAGTCCTACAAGGCGAACTTCTATCCGCAGTTCAATCTCATGGCGTTCGATTTCTATTCAACCGCCAAAGGTGATTTCACTATTGATGGTGGACATCTTCCTATATATAATTATGTGGAAGCGGCAGGAAAGTTCGTGCCCAATGTGACGATGAATGCCGACGGCAGTTACACGCTCAATCAGTATGCTGATTTCCCTTCGCAGACAATGGAATGGAAAATCAAGAACATATTCTCTGGCGGCATCTCAATGATGGAGCCTATTTATGCGGGTGGCAAGATTTCCACTGCCTACGAGATGTCCAAGTTGGGCGTCAATATGGCCACAGAGAATATCCGTCTGACGGAGTCGGAAGTCATTGTGAAGACCCATGAGGCCTACTATCTCGCCGTGAAAGCCAAAGAAATGGGTGAGGTGACACGTGCTTACAAGACTTTGCTTGATGAGCTGAAGAAGAATGTGGAAGGAGCGTTCCGTCATGGCATGAGCACACGCAACGACATCATGAAGGTGCAGGTGAAACAGAACGAAGCCGAACTCGCCATTCAGAAGGCCGACAACAATTATCAGTTGGCATTGATGAATCTCTGTCACATCATCGGACTCCCTCTGACCAGTGAGGTTGGGGTAGGGCAGCCTGAGACACCGACCCAGACATCGCTTCCTGCTGAGAAGGGTATGCGTCCTGAACAAGTAATTCTCGACAACAAGACCGAACTGGCACGTCAAAATGTCAAGCTCACCAAGAGTGACTACCTACCCAATGTGGCGGTTGGAGCCACTTACTTCTATGCCAATGGCGGCGAACTGGCGGGTAAGAAGCTTGTTGACAACGGATCTGCCTCAGTGGGTGTGGTGGTGAAGATGCCACTCGACCTCTTCGGAGGCTCGACCAACAAGATTCGTTCTGCTAAAGCAGCCTATCAGATAGCCCAGATGGAACAGCAAGACATCGACGAGCAACTGGAGCTTGAATGGGCACAATGCCGCAACCTCTACGACGAGGCGCAGACAGAGTATCGTCTCAGCCAAGTCTCGCTCGACCAAGCTGCCGAGAACATGCGCCTCTCCAAGCAGCAGTACGAGGTGGGCTTCGAAACCCTTGCCGACTATCTCGAAACCCAAGCCCAGTGGCAGCAATGCAATGCTGCCTTGGTCAACGCTCGTTGTCAATTGCAACTGACATATGTCCGTCTGTTAAAGGCTTCTGGAACACTGAAATGATAGGTGATGGAAGACCTCATGATTTAAGGTTCACGAAATGATGGCAACACGTCGCAAGTCATACTTTCCGCTTGTTCTTTTGGGACTGATTATTTCAGGATGCGTGGCCCTCTATTTCTTTATCGACCCAACCCGACACGCGTGGATGCCCCAATGCCCGTTCCGCCTGCTCACAGGCTGGAACTGCCCTGCCTGTGGACTTCAACGCGCCCTACATGCCCTGTTGCACGGTCGTTTTCAAGAAGCCTTCTCTTACAATTATTTCTTCATCGTCAGCATCCCATACCTGATTGCTTTACTGATTGCCGAAGTACTGAAACAGCGGCATCGTGGACAAGACTTCATCCGAGCCGTCGAGCATCCCTTCATCGCCCGCACCTACATTGTCCTCTTCATCGTCTGGGGCATCGTGCGCAACCTGCTGCACGTATGAACCATGTGATTATTCCATAAGACAACGGGGATATACCAATCGGCATATCCCCGTTGTCTTATTAATTTTATCAAATGTGTAGCCTCCGATTATTCGCCCTTTACAGCTGCGATGCCTGGGAGCACCTTACCTTCGATAGCCTCGAGGAGGGCACCACCACCTGTAGAGATGTAAGAAACCTTGTCTGCGAGACCGAACTTGTTGACACAAGCTACAGAGTCACCACCACCGATGAGGGAGAATGCACCTTCCTGAGTAGCCTTGGCAACAGCTTCACCTACGGCGCGAGAACCTACTGCAAATTCATCGCTCTCGAAGCAGCCTGCAGGACCGTTCCAAAGGATGGTCTTGGCACCTTCGATAGCCTTAGCGAACTTGGCCTGGCTCACAGGACCAACGTCGAGACCTTCCCAGCCGTCAGCGATTGCGTTAGATGGGAATGTCTTCTTCTCAGCACCTGGCTTGAGAGAGAATGTGGAGAAATCGAAGCCGTTGCAGCATACAGAATCCTCACCGAGAACGAGCTCTACGCCGTTCTTCTTAGCCAGTTCCTCAACGCCGAGGGCGATGTCGAGCTTGTCGAGTTCTACGATAGAATCACCGATCTCACCACCGTGAGCCTTCATGAAGGTGTAAGTCATACCACCACAGAGGATGAGCTTGTCCACCTTGCCGAGCAAGTTCTCGATGATGCCAATCTTAGTGGAAACCTTAGAACCACCCATGATAGCCACGAATGGACGCTTGATGTTGTTGAGCACGTTGTCAACAGCCTGAACCTCCTTCTCCATGAGGAGACCAAGCATCACGTCGTTCTTGTCGAAGTAGTCAGCGATGACAGCGGTAGAAGCGTGCTTGCGGTGAGCTGTACCGAATGCATCCATCACCCAGCAGTCAGCGTAAGAAGCGAGCTTCTTTGCAAACTCCTTCTGGCTTGCCTTCATGGCCTTCTTAGCCTCGTCGTATGCAGGATCTTCCTTGTCGATACCTACTGGCTTGCCTTCCTCTTCAGGATAGTAGCGGAGGTTTTCGAGAAGGAGCACTTCACCAGCCTTCAGGGCAGCAGCCTGAGCCTCAGCCTTCTGGCAGTCGTCAGCAAACTGTACAGGAACACCAAGAGCCTGGCTCACAGCTGGAACAATCTGCTTCAGAGAGAGCTCTGGCTTCACCTTGCCCTTTGGCTTACCCATGTGAGACATGATGATGAGGGCACCACCTTTTTCAAGGATCAGCTTGAGAGTGGGAACAGCACCACGAATACGAGTGTCGTCTGTGATGACGCCATTCTGGATTGGCACGTTGAAATCTACACGCACGATTGCCTTCTTACCGGCAAAGTTGTACTCATTGATAGTCATAATCGTTTGTTTTTAAAGTTGTTTTTATATAGTTGATGTTGTTTTGAAAATCGCCAAGCGTGTGGGATTGTTAGTATTGTTCGTTCTCATTGGGGAAGTTGCCCTCCTTCACATCCTCCACATAATGTCCGATGGCATCGGTCATCACAGTATTGAGGTCTGCATAGCGACGAAGGAACTTGGGGGAGAAGCCGCGTGTCATACCCAACATGTCGGAAATGACGAGTACCTGGCCATCGCATCCGCCACCAGCACCAATGCCAATCACTGGAATCTTCAGTTCCTGTGCCACCTGTGTAGCCAACTTGGCAGGAATCTTCTCCAGCACCACAGCGAAACATCCTGCATCTTCCAAAGCATGTGCGTCGCTGATGAGTTTCTGTGCTTCAGCCTCTTCTTTGGCACGTACGGTATAGGTGCCGAACTTGTTGATGGATTGGGGAGTTAACCCCAGGTGTCCACAGATAGGAATACCTGCATCGAGAATCTTTCGAACAGCGGGGATAATCTCCACACCACCTTCCAGCTTGAGGGCATCGCAATGCGTTTCCTTCATGATGCGGATGGCGTTGGTGACGGCCTCTGTCTCATTCACCTGATATGTGCCAAAAGGCATGTCACAAATGACCAAGGCACGCTTCACGGCACGTACTACAGCCTTGGCGTGATAAATCATCTGGTCGAGTGTGATAGGGAGGGTTGTCCAGTTACCAGCCATCACATTGCTGGCAGAATCACCCACGAGGATGATGTCAATACCTGCATTGTCTGTAATGGTGGCCGTTGTGAAATCATACGATGTAAGCATGGCAATCTTCTTACCTTCTGCTTTCATCTGAATCAATCTGTGTGTTGTGACCTTACGCTGGTCTTCTACTAAATATCCTGCCATTGTTCTGGATTATCTTAACAGGATGCAAAGTTACACATTATTATTAAAACTCAAACAATAAACGTGCATTTATTTGTCGTCTTGTCAAGTAATTTGGCACTGCATATTGATGATTTGTAATGTCTGTGACCCAATAATAACTGTTCACGTTGGAAATGTCGAGGATGTTGAACACGTCGACACCCAGCCAGATATTGCGGAAAGCACGTCCAACTCCCGTGTAGATATGCCTGTCTTCATTCTTCAACAAACGATAACTAATGCCTAAATCGACACGGCGGTAACTCGACATGCGGAACACTTGCTTCTCACGACCGGAGTGGGGTGGTCCGAAGGGAAGTCCACTTGCATAATGTCCCTGAATAGTCATCTTCCAACGGTCGGTGTTGGGGAAATAGTCGCTGAAGAACAAAGCGCAGTTCAGACGCTGATCAGTAGGACGCGGCACGGATTTGCCACCATCAATCTTTTCTTCCGTCTTCATGATACCCACACTCAACCAAGAGTCTGTACCAGGCACAAACTCACCATAAATCTTCATATCAAGACCAGCGGCATAACCCTTTGATATGTTACCACCATAATAGACAACTCGAACATTGTCAATATTATACGGAATCAAATTGCTTAATGCTTTGTAATAAGCCTCTGCCGTAAATTTGAATGGACGTTCATTGACCCTGAACTTATATTCCATACCCAAAACAAAGTGAATGCTTCGCTGTGATTTAATGTCCTTACGCAAGAATGCGGTCGTGTTGTTGTTCACAGTGGTAGTGTCGCGCATTTCCTTGTAAAACGGGGTTTGATAATACACACCAGTAGAGAAACGATAGGTCAGATTCTCGTTCTTGGCTGGCGTGAAAGCCACCGTTGCACGAGGCGAGAAAAGAGTTTCCTTATTCCAATTCCAGCGAGTTAGACGAGCACCATAGTTCAAGACCAGACTTCCATCCTCAAATTCGTTCCTCCAAGTGTCTTGAATATAGAATTCATAATGATTTGATTTTTCGCTATTTACAGAAACCATATTATAGACAAGGTCTAAACGGTCTGCAGAGTGGGGGAGTGAGTACCCTGCTGAGTCACGCATCTCCCATTCACGCATCGTTTCGTCCACCTTTTCCATCTTCATCAACGCTCCATATCGCAACCAATGGCTGGTAAAACGGTTCTGACCTGTGATGCCCACACTGGTCACGCTGGCATTCAGCCGGTTGCGCGCATGTTCATGATAGGTGCCAATACCTAAACTCTCATCATCGCCATCGTTGTTCAACCAATATTCGCCATTGATGTCATATGTTTCACGTTCCTTCGTCTTGAATCCAGACCAATTGAAGGTTAATGAGTTCATTTTGTTGAAATTATGTGTAACAGAAACAGCTCCGAAATAGGTGTAGAATTTATCCTGTTCACTGCCATCAAAATAAACCTTGAATTCTTTCAAATCCTCAGCTGTACCAAACTTGGTTGTACGGTCGGTCGGCTTGAATTTGTAGTCATTTGTTGAAATCACACCCATCACATCGAACGTCCAACGCTGATTAGGACTCCAACTCATATAAGTCTGATAATCAAAGTCTCGCGGATCATATTCACCCTTTGTCTGCAAGGTGCCCAAGAGGTTCTTCATCGTCTTGTAGCGTACTGCGTGCGTCATGGAGAACTTCTCTGTGCCAAAACCAAGATAACCGCTGGCGCCCAACAAGCTGGCACTCACACTGCCTTCGAAACCCTTGACTTTCTTGTAGGTAATGTCCAACACGCTTGACATCTTCTCACCATATTTCGCTTCGAAACCGCCAGCAGAGAAACCAATACGCTCCACCATATCTGGATTGATAATGCTCAAACCTTCTTGCTGACCACTGCGAATCAATAGAGGGCGATAAACTTCTATTCCGTTGATATACACAGAGTTTTCATCGAAAGATCCACCTCTTACATTATATTGTGAAGAAAGTTCGCTATGGGTAGAAACACCTGCCTGACTCGTGATAAGCCTTTCTACGCCACCACCTGACGCATTACCCATGTGCTTCATATCTTCCATGCTCACATCCGTCATCGTGCTTGTCTGACGTCGAATATCAGTCACCTCCACAGCGCCTAATTCGTAACCTAATGATGGCAACATGACATTCATCGTCACCGAATCCACGGGGTTTTCCAACACACGTTTCCTGGTCTCATAACCAAGCATTGAAAACACAACCACCATCGAATCAGCACTTTCACATGTAAAACGGAATTCTCCTTTCAGATTACATACAGCACCGCATCCAGTGCCTTCCACACGAACCTGAGCCAATTCAATAGGTGATTTCTGATCGTCAATGACTTTACCTTTAATCACAACCGTCTGGGCATGACCACAAGCCACACCCAACAACCACAATAAAAGAATTGTGCTAATATATTTATATATAATGTGTCGTATCATTATACGATTGTCATATCATTTTGTTTTTATTACTAATTACGATTTACTAATCACTAATTACTAATTATATAACGATACCACAATCAATATATTGTATTTATCTCAATAGAGACGATGTTCTTCTTCAGAAAGAGGGGATAATCCCCAAAAAACTATTTAACATAATCGCGGTTACATCTGTATTGAGCTCGCTTTTCATATCGATGACAAAAGACGACATAGCAGATGATGCCAATGCTTACCATAACGACTCCTGGCAATGCCGTATAGTTATAACTATATCCTGCTGTCAGAGGAATGCCACCCAGATATGCTCCCACAGCATTGCCGAAGTTAAAGGCAAGCTGTACCATGCAACCAGCCAACAAGTCACCACCTCTGCTGAAGCGAAGCAAAAGCAATTGTTGAGGAGATCCTACACCAAACAGACAAAACGTGGTGATGAACATCAGCAATACGCTGAGCCATGCAATCTGACTGGATAAAAAGATGCTCAGAAGGCTTCCGAACATGATGATCTGTAGCAGTCGACCCGTATGTCCTGCTCCTATTTTGTCGCTGAGCATTCCGCCAGTCATATTGCCTATCACCATTCCTGCACCAGCAATGACAGACATGAGTGGCAAGAGCGTGACGCTGATGCCTGAATGATTGGTAAGCAAGGGTGCATAATAACTGAAATAGCAGAAAATGCCACCATTTCCAAGCAGTGTCGCTGCAATCAGCAACCATGGAGCAAGCGATTTCAGAAAGCGGAATTGTCCCCTCGCGCCAACGTCCGGCAAGGCTTCCATCGATGGAATGAAGCGCCAGATCGACAACAAAGTTGCAAGCCCCCACATGGCACTGAACCCAAAGATGTAACGCCAAGACGCCACTTGGCAGATATAGGTGCCAAACGGAATGCCAACGAGATTAGCTACTGACATGCCCGAACACATGATGGCAACCGCTGTGGCTGACTTCTTCCCATTTGACAGTCGGTCAGCAATGATACTTGCCACACCGAAATACGCTCCATGCGGCAATCCTGCCACAAAACGCATGGCAAGCATGGTATAATATTCTGGAGAAAGAGACATGGCGACAGAGGCAATAGTATAGACACACATAAGGAGAACAACAATCTTTTTCAACCGCCAAGTACGCATGAAAGCCACCATGAGCGGAGCACCCACACACACGCCCAAAGCGTAGCTGGAGATGAGATGCCCCGCCTCTGATATGCTTACACTAAAATCATCCGCAATGAAAGGCAGAATACCCATCATCGCAAACTCGGTCACGCCCAATCCAAACGTGCCTAATGCCAATGTCACTAATGCTTTCTTCAAAACTTATTTCTCGTCACAGTGATACTTGAAGTAATCTACATCGACATAGCCTCCTGTCTTCTTGGTGGCATAGTTGAAGATGCCGAACTTGGAGCCCATGAAGAAGCGGCGATAGTCGAACACCATGCGGTAGTTCTCTGTGCCAATCCTCGTCCATTGCTCACCATCGAGACTGTAGAAGAAATTGGCTGTATCGCGTCTGTTGCGATCGCCTGGGCGGAAGTCACCATCGATGCGCAACCAGATCTTGGGCTGTTTGGCGTTGACAAGCTTGGTCAGGTCAACGGTCTCGACCACCTTCTCCTCAACTTTTGTCACAGCCTTCTCACGCTCAGTCAATGTCACCTTCTGCTCACTCATCTCAAGGGTCAGGGTCTTGCCGTTCTTCTTCACAGTCAGCACACCGCTATCGCCATTGAAGGCGGTGAAGCCGGCACAATCACCGTCTGCCATCTTCGACAGATCCATGCAGATGTAACCGCTGCATGTGGGTCCTTCCATGCGCTGCGTCAGCGTATTGGGTGCCAGATAGAGATTAGGCACTACGCGAGAAGTCTTCAGACGCAGGAATCCTGGTCGTTCAGTCAGGCTCCATGCCTTATCCACAGGATTGTGGTTCCATTGCCAGTGAAGTCCCATTTTCGCATTGTCAAACTCGTCAGGAAGGACGATGCCTGTAGCTGATTGTCCACTCTTATACGGACGCATGACATCTGGCACCTTGTAGTTCTCATCACCCAACATGGGCCAGCCGTCAATCCAGCGTACGGGTGAGAGTGTCAGTACGCGCCCTACCCCACCACGGTCTTGGAACATGATGCCATACCAATCGCCTTCTTCTGTGTCAACAATGGTACCCTGAGCCAAATAGCTGAAGCCACCAAAGTCACTCTCCAGAATGACGTTCTTTTCCCACTTGGCATTCAGGTCTTTCGTACGGTAGCAGACCTCACGACGATGCATGCCCTGACCATAAGATTGGCTGATGAGCATCGCATAATAGGTGCCGTTATGCTTGATGACACGGGTTCCTTCCAGCAAACCACGCTCTTCTTCCTCACGCTGGAAGTAGTGACGCAGGCTACCCTCGACAACACCCTTCAGGTCGCGTGTCAGCTGACACACCTCACCTGTTCCAAAGAACACGTATGGAGTGCCATCATCATCGAAGAACAAAGTTGCATCGTGGAAATGGCGCAAGCGAGAGTGGATAGTCCAAGGTCCTTCAGCCTTAGGTGCTGTAAAGATATAGGTGTCACCCATAGCACCCTGCTCATTGGGAGCCAGGAGTGCCCAGAACTTACCATCGTGGTATTTCAGCGAAGTGGCCCACTGACCACGTCCATAAACCGTACCAACGCCCTCCCCTTTCTGCTCCTCGAGCGGCAAAGAGAACGACAAGTCATACTTAGGAGAGTCTGTCAGCTTGTCGAAGATATAGCCTACAGTTTCCCAGTTCTTCAAATCTTTTGACGCCATCACGGGTGCGCCCGGCATCAGGTGCATGGTGGTGCTGACCAGATAAAACGTGTCGCCCACACGGATGACATCAGGATCGGGCACATCAGCCCACAACATTGGGTTCTTAATCGGAGTTTCCCTTTTAGGCTGCGCTACGCCCATGGTGCACAGCATACTCAAACACAGAATAGCAAATAGTTGTTTCATATTGGTAAATAATTAAAGATTGTCTGCATTCAATCGTTATCGTGCTGCAAAGGTACGACATTCTCCCCACTCCACCAAACATTTCCCCCTCTTCCTTCTTCCTTCTTACCTCTTCCTTCTTACCTCTTCATTCAGCCCTCAGCCATGACTATGACAAGTTCAACTACGCGCCGGTGTGCCATCTGACCAATGTGCAGGTGATGCGCGTGGCGGCGCTGACCGAGGTGCTGGAGGCCATCGCTTCGCACGACATCACTGACCTGCAACTGAGGCAGCAGATGCTGCGGTCGCACCTGGCCGTGGGCTTGGAGTTCATCAACTACTACCGCCGCGAGCAGGACAAGGAGTGGGCGGAGAACCGGTCGGCAATGATCTACAAGCAGTTCTGCGACCTGGTGATGGAGCACTACAAGGAGAACCGCAATGTCCAGTACTATGCCGACCTGCTGGACTACGACGCGCGGTACTTCTCGAAGGTGTTCCGCCAGTACAGCAACGGCATGTCGCCGCTGGAATGGATCCAGCAGTATGTGGCGACGCAGGCCAAGCGCATCATGGACACCTATCCACAGCAGACGGTGAAGGAGACAGCCATCCAGCTGGGCTTCTCCTCCACCGCCAACTTCTGCCGCTACTTCAAGCGCGCGACAGGCATCTATCCGATGGATTATAGGGAGAGGGAGAGTCAATCACTTTGATATTGGTTCTATTCTCAGACGACGCTCGTAGCGGGTGGGCTTGACCTGATAGCCGGGCAAGACGTAGCAGGCCGTGCAGCCTACACCAGTGGTGTTGTAGTCGAGGTTCAGGGTAATGCCGTCCTGCTGCTGGAGCTGGTAGGTATATACCGCCTTCGTCAGGTTGTCGGTGCTGTAGTGGTAGGCGTTGAAGTTGAACGGCTCGTCCATCGCAAAGCGCAGTCCCTGACCGGAGCCGTTGCTCATGTCGAGCCAGCGGTTGTCGCAGCGCAGACCACAGTCCTGCGGAATGAGATAGGGCTCGAACATATCGTCCACACGGTTCTCATAGACGCCAATGGCGTAGCCAGTCTTGCGGTCGGGATAGTTCTCCTCTGGGCCGCGACCGTACCACTTCACCTGCTGCATCTCGTCGCAGAGCGTCATCGTCAGTCCGATGCGTGGCAGTAGTGAAGGCATCGATCCCTCGGGCTCAAGAATATGATGGAGGGCGATGGTGCCGTCGCCGTTGATGCGGTACTCATAGACCTCGGAGAAGCCAGAATAGCGCAGGCCGGTGATGTAGGCATCGAGCGTTGTGTTGACAGGAGCACCGAACTGCGAGAACCAGCGCACATTGACATACACCTGCCCGTCGGCCTCGAAGGCCTGGCAGGAAATGGGGATGCGGGTGGTGGCGTTCAGGTTGTTGCTATAGAACTCGTTGGCTATCTGCGAGCCGTTCCAAGCCTTGCGGTTGTTGTAGGTGATGTTCCACTGGTCCCAGCTGTCCACTTCAAGAGCCAGCGGGGCGCGCCACACGTTCATCTGGAGTGGCGATTTGAGCAGTTCCTTGCCTGCTTGCTTGATGCTGAAGAGCTGGCCGTCGGGGGTGAATGAGTAGGAGAATCCGTCGCCACTGACGATGATGGTGTCGTTGGTCTGGCTGAGCACGGCCTTTCCGATGGTCTTGTCAGAAGGTACAGCCAACTGGCGCCAGGGAAGTTCCAGTTGATCCCAGGCTAAGACGTGACCTTTCTTCGCCCATATCTCATCAGCTTTCAAACTGCTGGTTATCATGAGGCGGTATTCACAGCCGGGTTTGAGGACGGGGCGGCTGTAGGGTACGGTGATGACCTTCTTGGACAATGGCTCCACATCAGGACTGAGCGTTCCCTGCTGCAGGCAGACGCCATCCTCGTAAAGCTCCCATTTCATATCGTAATAGGAAGTGTTGATGAAGTGGTTCCTGTTCCATATCTCCACCGTACCGTTATCGGCACTCAGCAACGTGCATGATACGGGCTGGGCGGATTTCTTCATCTGATAGATTTCCGGCTGTACGGTTCTGTCGGGCCATATCGTGCCGTAGGTGCGGGCGCCGATGCCGTAACTGAAATACTTGCCCTCCTGCTGCTCCGTCTCGAAGTCCAGGTTCAGCAACTGGCCCGATGCGTCGGCAATGATGACATTGTCCATCAGCGCATCGCAGATATATACGCGGGTGTCCTGTCCGTGGGTCTGCTCGTTGCGGCCTATGTTCACAGGGAATGGCGCGTTGATGATGTTGCCCTGAGCCTCCATCTGTGCTACCTGCGCGTTATCGATGCTTACCGTCATCTGCTTGCCGTCGTAGCAGGCTTCCACGTGGTGCCACTTGTTCTCCCAGTCGCTGGGCAGCGGGGCTGTGAGTTCATACTTGTGGTTCGTTGCCGCAGGCCTTCTGCCAAAGGTGTTGGCTTCGCCTTGTGTCGCTGGAGCCTTGTCGGTATTGATATAGAACATCAGTTTTTCCTTGCCTCGCTGCTCGACGCCAAACTGCCACTCGCCCTTGGTCAAGAACGAGCCGCAGGAACTGATGAGCTTGCGGGGACAGACATCGAAACTGATGGTGATATTGCTGCCGGTCAGTTCCAGGCAGTCGTCGCGATAGACTTCAACCCACTCGTCGTGTCCGCTGAGGTCAATCACGTGGTTTTTGCGGTTGCGGCTATCGGCCACCAGTTTGGCATTGCCCATGATGTGCGCCATCACATCATGACCCGATTTGTCAGAGAGCTTTCGTGCGGGCTGTGTAAGTCCTGGCGACACGAAGTCCCAGACGGCACCACCCATGCTTCGCTCGTGGGTATAGATGGCACGCCACATCTCGTCGAACATGCCACCACCGTTGCCAGCCACAGATATGTACTCATCCATGAACGACGGGCGCACGTCGCCATCACCATGACGACCCACCCTGAGGTCGAGCGCCAGAGGTGTCGGGTAGCGCGGGCCGATGATGTCCTCAGCGGGATGGCTATAGGCATTGCCGCCATACATCCACCAGCGGGTCTTGTCGTATTTGCGGCCTTCGGCTATCACCTCGCCGATGTTGGAACCCTCGCCGCTCTCGTTGCCGGCACTCCAGAACAGCACTGCAGGCTGGTTGCGGTCGCGCAGCACCATCCGGCGCACACGCTCCCTGTACATCGGGATAAAGCGCTTGTCGCCCGAAACCCATTCTGTGGCATGGGCCTCTACGCCAGCCTCGTCGATGATATACAGTCCGTAGCGGGCGGCATATTCCAGATAGCGCGGCACGGGCGGATAGTGGCTGGTGCGCACGCCGTTGAATCCGAACTGCTTCAGGATGGTCATATCTTTCTTGATGAGTTCGTCGTTAACAGCGTGGCCGTTGTCGGGGTCTTGCATGTGCGAGCACTGCGCATTGACCTTCAGCGGCTTGCCGTTCAGGTAGAACACATTGTCGCGCATTTCAGTCTCCTTGAAGCCCACGTCCTGACGGGCATCCTCAGGCGTGCTTTCCGACAGTCGCTTGCCAGTAGCGGCATCCACGAGGTACATCTTGAGTTCATACAGGTTCGGCGTCTCGGCAGTCCATTTCAGGGGATTGGCAATATGCTTGCTCATGTTCAGCGTCAATGTGCTGCTGCCAGCGAACGTTGCAGCCTGACTTTCCAATCGCGCCACTTCCTGTCCGTCGGCACCAGTCAGCACGGCCTGAACCTTCAATGGGGTTCTCGCAGGCTGTTCGTCATAGCTTCTGACGGTCACCTCGATGTTCAAGTCGGCATCGCGGTAATCTTTGTCGAGGTCTGTCGTTACATACCAGTCGAACAGACGAGTCTTAGGCGTGGCATAGAGATATACATCGTCGAAGATGCCGGCCAGACGCCAATAGTCCTGCCCTTCCAGATAAAAGCCGTCGCTGTATTTGATGACTTTCATGGCCAGCGTGTTGCGACCTTTCTTCAGATACCGCGTGATGTTGTACTCGGCAGGCTCCTGGGCACCCTCGTTGTAGCCCACCTCCTGACCGTTGACCCATAAGAACGAGGCCGACGCCACCTTCTCGAAGCGCAGGAAGACCTCCTCGCCGTTCCAGTCAGACGGGATGGTGAACGTGGTGCGATAGGCTCCCGTAGGGTTGTAGTCGCGTGGGGTCTTTGGCGGGTCGGCATGGAATGGAGCAGCCACGTTGCGGAACAGCGGGTCGCCGTAGCCTCTCATCTCCCAGTTCGACGGCACGTCGATGGTCGCCCACTTCGCGTCGGAGAACTTCTCCTCGAAGAAGTTGGCGGGTATCTCCTGCGGCGTGTCACCGTAGAAGAACTTCCACCGTCCGTTGAGCAGGATGTGATGTCCCGGAATGTAGTACGCGCGGGCTTCCTCCTGACCGTATTCAAACACGTCGAGGTTCTCGATGTAATGATAGAGGTCGTCAAACCCAGTTTTCTTCTCTGTCTGTGCCGATGCAGTCACCACTGCAATGCCCAGCATCATTGTAATCAAAGTCTTTTTCATCGATATTTCTTATAATTCTTTTTAATTGGATTTGCAAAGATAGTCAATATTCTCATATTTTTCGTACCTTTGCACCAATTATTAGGACAATTCAGGAAAGAAAAGTTATGAAAAGAACAATTTTTGCAGCTATTACGCTGTTGTTGAGCATCACTTTACTTCTTCTTAACCATTCCCTGGTTGTTCTTCATCATGAGCACTCATGTTCTTGATAAACAGATTGACAAGATGCTTCGTGACATAGGTTTTCCTGACGGCATGGCGCGCCTTGTCTGCTAATAAGTTCGTGTCGCCGGATGGCTTGGCCGCCTCTGCCTCTGCTTCTGCAACTTGCTGCTCGCGCTGGTCGATTTTAGCACGCATGCTTGCTGGAACGTGATTATAAAGGAACGTATAGCATGGCCCAGCAGCCTTCATAATATAAGGCGTGAGGAAGGTGGTCACCACACTGGATGCCACGATGATAGGATAGACGATAGGATTGAGAACACCCAAGCTGGTACCCAGTGAAGCGATGATGAACGAGAACTCGCCAATCTGGACGAATGAGAAGCTGGTAAGCATGGAGTCGCGCATCGTCTGACCGCCCCACCAGCATCCCAAGGTGCCAAAGAGAATCATTCCGACGATAATTACCAGGCTGACCCAGATGATGCTGTACCAATATTCCACCAATGAAGATGGATTGATCAGCATACCCACAGAGATGAAGAAGATAGCAGCAAAGACATTCTTCAGCGGTGTCATCAGTTTTTCGATACGATGGGACTCCATTGTCTCGGCAAGGATAGATCCCATTACGAAAGCGCCGAGTGCACTGCTGAACCCTGCTTCCTCGGCCGTCAGCACCATGCCCAAGCACAGACCCAAGGCGAGAATGATAAGTGTCTCGTCATTCAAATGTTTTTTCACTTTGCGAATCAGTGTCGGGATAATCAGTATTCCGCAGATGAACCATGCCGCGAGCGTAATGGCCAGTTCGAGGACCTTACTGACCAACTCGCCACCCTCGAACTGATGGCGGATGGCTATACTGGAGAGCAATACCATCAGTACCACAGCCACCACATCCTCCACGATGAGGATGCTGGTCGCTCCCTTGACGAAACGCTTCTTACTCAAACCTGCCTCGTCAATGGCCTTCATCACGATAGTGGTGCTCGACATACAAAGCATGCCCGCCAGAAACAGGGAGTTGACCATGTCAAAGTTGGCATCCCATCCCACGAGGTAGCCAAAGAGCATCATACCACCGATGATTGTCAACGCACCTATTGCTGCCACCTTGCCGCTTTTGATGAGGTTCTTCAGACGGAACTCCAGACCGATACAAAACAATACAAACAGTACGCCGATATCGCCCCACGCCTTCACATTGTCTGCATTCACAAGGGTCTTGCCAAACAAATGCGGACCTACTAAGACACCTGCAACGATATATCCCAGTACCACTGGCTGCTTTAAAAACTTAAACAGAATACTGACTACAGCTGCTGTAATCATCAAAATGTATAAATCTTGTACCATTTCTTATATATTACGACTCAATGTTATACTTTAATAGTAACTCTCTAAAAGCTTTTGCTTCAGCAGACTCTTTCATGTCTTTTTCTGCTCCGAGCATCTGTTCCGTCGCATGGTTTCCAGCACCACACCTTCACGTGCAATGGGAGCGCCATCATAATATGAGGATGTACCCATCGAGAAGCCACCTCCATAAATCCACACCATCACCGGCCACTTCTCTTTCTGAGATTTGGCAGGCGTCCATACATTCAGGTAGAGACAATCTTCGCTGGCATCACGTTGTCCGCCCATGCTCGAAATCGGGCTGGGACCAAACTTGTCCGCATTGCGCACACCCTCCCACGGTATGACAGGTTGCGGTGCCTTCCAGCGCAGTTCGCCCACAGGAGGAGCAGCAAAAGGAATTCCCTTGAAGATCATCATGCCGTCTTCAACTACACCTTGAATAACGCCACCGGTCACTTTCACTTGACCTGCGGTCTTGGGTTGAGCGTTGCAAACCATCGCAACCAGCACAACCATGCAAAATAATAATTTTCTCATCTTTGTGTTTTCTATCATAAAGTTTACTTCATATCATGTTTTGGTTCAACTTCACCTTCCACTCGCGGTATAGCGGCGTCCATCTCTCTACTTGCTTTTCTCATTATTTTTCAAGATACTTTCCTGCGGATGGTGTATGTGCCTGCTTGATACTCTCTACCTTCTTTCTCATCAGGCAGAGTCACAGTGGCTGTTGATCCTTTGGGAATGGTGAAGGTCCATATCCATTCATCGCCTTTGTATTTCCAATGGCTCTTGATGAGTCCTGCTACAAAAGGATAAGTCGCTTCAACATGTCCGAGGCGACGGTCTGGAACGGGACGCATGATGATGTGCTTAAAGCCAGGATGAGCCGGGTCGGAGGCAATGCCTGCACATGTCTGCCAAATCCACTGGCAAACGGCTCCATAGGCATAGTGGTTGAAACTGTTCATGCCGTTAGGTCCCATACCATTTTCTTTCATATAACTGTTCCAACGTTCCCAAATGGTCGTGGCGCCATTGTCAATGGAGTAGAGCCAACTGGGGTTTTTGCGTTGGAAGAGCAGGGTATATGCCACATCTGTCATACCATTGTCGGTCAAAGTTGGCATCAAGATGGAGGTGCCAAGAAAGCCGGTCTGCAAACAATCGCCATGCTGACGGAAGTTTTCACGCAAGCGAACCATTATCTTCTCCTTGGCTTCTCCCTCAAAGAGATTGTTATGGAGGGCAAAGAGTGCAGGTGTCTGCATGGTGTTAAGGATGGCACACTTGAAAGTGCCGTCAACATTGAAGAAACGCTCACGCAAGTATTCTTTCGCTTCGCTGACCATTGTTTCATACACAGCAAAATCACGACCTGTTGCTTTTGCCATATCGCACATCATAGCGGCATCGATGACCCAATAAGATGCGCCCAGATAATTCCAGTATTCGATAGTCTCTGGCAATGGATTGTTGCCATCAAAAGCACCACGTCCGCAAGTTTCCAGTGGCTCGTAACTTAACCAGTCACCCCATTGGTAGTTGCCATTCTCCTTACTGAGTGCAGTGTGGTCATACTTCGTCTGATTCACATGCTCCATGTACTGTTTCATCGATTCCCAACTCTCTTCTATGATGGATGCATCACCAAACTGTTTCCAAATGGTCCAAGGCACAATGATGCCAGCATCCGACCATCCAAAACGCATGTATTCATCCCTTCCAGAACCATACTGACCTGGAGGAGCCACACTGGGATAACCGCCTTCGTCGTTTTGGGAGTCACGCAGGTCGTGTAGCCATTTATGGAAGAAATGGTCGGTGTTGGCAAAATAGCTGCCTGTCTCAGCGAACACCTGCGTGTCTGCCGTCCAACCCAGACGTTCGTTGCGTTGGGGACAATCGGTGGGCACGCTCAGATAATTGGAACGCATGCCCCAGATGGTGTTCAAGATGAGTTGGTTAATGAGGTCGTTGCCTGTAGTGATGTGACCCGTCTCCATGTCAGGCGTGATGGAGCTGACAGGGATGGACCGAATCCGTTCTATGACCACTTCATCAGTTGCCGTTATGTCCATGTATCGATAGCCAAAGAAAGTGCAGCGAGGAGTATAATCAACAACACGCTTACTATCGGCAAACGTATAGTCGAGACGGATGCTCTTCTCATGGATGCGCAGATTGCGGCGATGAACACTGCCCTCAGCACCATCCATGCCACGACTCTTGGCGCCGTTCCCATCGTTCAGCAATTCGGCTGGCAGACAAGTAAGGCGTGTGCCTTCCTTGGCCTTGAAGCGGAAAGAAGGAACAGCAGCACAATTCTGCCCGAAGTCAATAACAAGATGCTCACCAGGACGAACAACCATCGTTTTTCCTGCCGCATATTCGCGGTCAATCACAATCTTACCATCCGCATCAGACGTGGCGCCATTCGTCTTGGAATAGACGTAAGCTCGTTGCGGATTCAATGTCCATTCGCGCAAATGATATATTTCAGCGCCATTCTCAGGCACAATCACACCCTTATACTCTTTGCTGACAGCAGGCTTACTGAGCCGATTGACAGACAGGGAACCCAACGGCTCACGAGCATCGTATTCCTCACCATCGAAGATAGCTGCATGAATCACAGGACCTGCAATGCCTGCCTTCCAAAAATCTGTATTCGTACCATACAGACGCTTTGTCCCGTCAGCGAAGGTCAGTTCAAGTACACCACGAAAAGCACACTTCTGTCCGTACATGCCATTCGAGCCACTGGGCGTAATGATTTTGTCAGCCCACCATCCAGGCGTCACCTGCGCTGCCAACATGTTCGTTCCATCCTTCTTGGTCTGAAGCTGCTTCGTAATGTCGTATGTGAACGAATACTTCGTGCGGCTATGATGCGAGAAGCCTGGTCGTAGCACTTCCTCCCCTATCCTTTGTCCGTTCACATAGAGTTCGTTCACACCCAAGCTCGTGCTCATCCACAATGCTTTCACGACCTTTTTCTCGTTGGTCAACGTGGTCACAAACCAGTTTGCACCATCAGCAGCCCGTGTGTCCTCATCCACCCTACCCTGCACTTCTGGTGCATCGGCAACACAAATCCATTCAGACTCATTCCATACCTCATCAGGCAAGGAATCAACCAATTGTGCGTCTATCGTCAAGGAAAAACCAAGCAACGTTAGTAAGATTGTCCGTTTCATTATTCTTATTCTTTTCTTTATTCGTCCGTATCAAGTGTTATTTCTATAGAAGCAATCATCACTTCTTAAATGTCAGGTAGTCTGCAAATCGGATGCCGATGGCCTGGTAAAGCGGAATGAATCTCAACAAGCGTCCGTCGTGGGTGGCCGTCGTGGTGAATTCCAGCTTCCCCTCCGTCTTGTGCATCCAATGGAGATCATCCATCGAGCCGGTGAGGGTTGGTACAGGTGTGTCGGGGTGCATATATTGGGGCACACCGTTGAAGTAGTTGTCCGTCACGTTGACACGATCATCCGTCACGCCCTCTGTACCCAAATCTGCAGCGAGAACAAAGGGACCATAACAAAGCGCGACTGTATGGGGCTGGTCTGCCAACGGTTCGAGACGCAGGCGCATGGGCAGGCTTATGTTGATCACATCGCCCTGCTTCCAACGACCGCTGAGGACACAGAAGCCATCCTTCTGTTCGCAACGTATTCCCTTATTCGTGCTGGTCACTTCAAAGCCTTCACACCATGAGGAAATGCGGATTTTCAGTACGGCACGACTGCCACCTTTGGTGATGCGGATTTGCGCAGATTCCTCACTAGGAAAACCAGTGGTCTGCTCCATCGTCATATTCTTGTCTGTCCAGTTGAGCCGAGCTGGGAAGAACTGGCAAACGTAGAGCGTGTCAGCATCAGAGAAAAACACAGACTGCCCATAACGTACATGATTCTCCATGCCTGTACCCGTGCAGCACCAGAACACATCCGTATTGCGTCCATAGGTTTTGAACGAACCAGGCAGTTGTGTGTGAAAGTACATGAAGTTGGCGTTCTCAGGATTCATGCTGCCCATGATATGATTGAGGGTGGCACGTTCCACATACTCAGCATATTGAGGTTGTCGGAAGAAACGGAACAAGTCGTTGGAAAGCTTGATGAGGTTGTTGGTGCAGCAAGTCTCTCCTGCCTGTCCATCCAATTCCTGTCCCAGCAGGTCGGGTCGCAAATTCCAATGCTCGTGGTATCCTGTCGAGCCATTGCAGTAGGCACGATGCTGCGTCACATTCTTCCAAAAGTTCACAGCACTTTGCAGCATTGTCCTGTCGCCCGTGAGTTCATATTCACGTTCTGCGGCAATGAACTGCGGAATAGTAGTGTTGGCGTGATAAAAGTTGGACGTACGATTGTCATCCAAAATGTCCTGTCCTTCTGCCGATGGCAGGAGTTTGTCCATCTGCTGGAAAAACTGACCGGCTTTCAGATGTTCTTCCCGTCCCGTTATCTGGTAGAGATTGAGCAAGGCTTCGGCTATTCCACCTACCTCCTGAATGTCGAGATTGCGCACCCACAAATCCTTGTCTGTCAGTTTTGTGGTGCGTCCATAGATGTAATTACCCATCTCGCTGGCAGCCGTCAGCGCAGTCTTATTTCCTGCATAGCGATAGGCATCCACCAAGCCTTGCAGAATCTTGTGCAGCGTGTAATACGGCGCCCATCCACTGCCATCCTTCTCTACCCTATTCAACAGTTCCTCGCTAAAGGCACTTATGTACCCGCTGCCACTTTTCGTTTGCGTCTCCCTAAGTGTGTTCACCACGTGGTCAATGCGTGTCTTAGCCTCCTGATCACCACTTTGCAGATAGTAAAGGCTGAGCGTCGTTAAGTAATGTCCCAAAGTATGTCCCTTCAGGTCAGTCGATTCCCATCCCCCATAAGGCTTACAACCATTGGGCTGCGGCGTTCCCACACGTTCACGGAAGAAATAAAGCAGTCGGTCAGCATCCAGAGAGCGCACAAACTGCATGTCCCTCTGTTCCAGCTGCTTCCAGTCACCTCCTAAGATTTGCGTCGTGTTCCATTGCTTCAATGGATGGATGGTCTGTGCCGTAGCAGCAGAAATCCCGCAGCTGATGATACACAAAGAAACTATTAACTTTTTCATAATTTCACTTTGATTTCCTTACCAATATACTGTACCATCTTACCCTCTGGATTATCTACGTTCAAGGGCTTGTGAGCATTCTTTGTAATGAACACCACGTTGAAGCGACGTTCCTTCAGCATACCAGGGAATTGACCCTTGCGGACAGAGAAGGTGACTTCGCGGTCATCGTCATTGTACTCGATATCGATGGTGGCATACTTGCCCTTCTCGTAATTGTAGTTAGTTCCCTCGTCCTCATACAGTTGGAATTTACCATCTTTTCCTGCATAGATATAGAGATTGATGAGTTCTGCTTGTTTCTCGTCACTCCACTCCATCTCAGGACCGAAGGGGATAATGGCACCCTCGCGGACGAAGACGGGAATCTGCTCGTAAGGGGCATCCACAACGAGACGCTGACCTCCTTCGATATACTCATTAGTATAGAGGTTATACCAACCGCTCTGTTTGGGGAAATAGACGCTACGATTGCGTGCCTTGTAGTATCCTACAGGACAAGCCATCAGCGCTGGACCAAGCATCCACTGGTTGCCGATGTTCTCTACCTCATGGTCGCCATTAAAGTCCATAACTAAGGCACGCATCAGCGTGTAGTCCTTGAAGTGAGCCCAGCCTGCCAACGAATAGAGGTATGGCATCAGGCGATAGCGCAGACGGTCGTAATAGACAAACGACTGATAAGCAGGATGCTCATCTGGAGCAATGTTCCAAATCTCGCGCAGCGGCCACTGACCGTGACTGCGGAACAGTGGTATAAAGGCACCAAACTGGTTCCAGCGAGTCTGCAACTCACGCCATTCCTTCAGGTCTGCATTTTCTTCACCAGTTTGGTCAAACAGCTGCTGGGCCTTGACATAGCGGTCTTCCACACAGAAGCCGCCCTGATCCATGCCCCAGAATGGAATGCCAGAGATAGAGTAGTTGAGTCCGGCCGTCATCTGTGCACGCATATCCTCCCAACGGGTACCGATATCACCGCTCCAAGTAGCAGTAGAGAAGCGCTGTTCACCAGCGAAGCCACTTCGTGTAAGCAGGAATACGCGAGGTTCATCTTTCTTACCTTTCCACACTGAGCGCTGACCATTGTAGATGGCATCGGCATTCACGATGCTGTAGGCATTGAAGTATTCCGTCGATGTGCCTAAAGCCGTAGGACCGCTCAGCGCCTTACGATACCACATCGGTGTGCAATCACGTACATTCGGCTCTGAGGCATCCATCCACCAGGCATCGACACCGGCGACGCCATTCTTATTATATTTCGAATACAAGTTCTCGTCCATCTGTTGCCAGAACATTTTTCTTGCTCCCGCATCATAGGCATCATAAAAGCCATTCTTGTAGCCAGGGCCTACCCAGTCGTGGATATCATCCGTTGGACTCTGCACATACATCCACCCCTTTGCATCCAACTCCTTATAATGATCAGTATTGCAATAGAACTTGGGCCAGACGCTAATCATGAAGCGACCGTGCATCTGGTGCACAGCGTCGAGCATCGCCTGGGGATTGGGATAGCGCGAAGCCTCAAACTGGTGACTGCCCCACTGATCCTCGGGCCAGTAGTTCCAGTCCTGCACGATATTGTCGATGGGGATATGACGCTTGCGAAACTCAGCCAACGTGCTTGTCAGTTCATCCTGAGTCTTATAGCGCTCGCGACTCTGCCAGAACCCCAGCACCCACTTAGGATAGAGCGAGGCTTTACCCGTCAGCGTGCGATAGCCGCTAATGACTTCGTCGAAGTTCTTGCCAGCGATGAAATAGTAGTCCATATCTTTGGCCATCTCGCTCCACACGGACAGTTGTTCGCGCTCCACCTTGCTACGAGGCTCAGCCACACGCAAACCGCAGTAAGCTTCGCCGCCATTGGGTTGCCACTCAATACGCAACTGAACCCTCCTACCCTTTTGCAACTCAGTGGTAAACTTATAGCTGTTGGGATTCCAGGCTGTACGCCAACGTTCTGGCACCACCTCACATCCGTCAATATACACCTTCACGTAGCCGCTGTAATAAAGAATGAACTGATAGAGTTCCGTCTGCGGAGCCTCGATGAAGCCCTCGTAGATCACGCTGGCACCCATTAGTCTGAAACCTTTCGGAAAGTTCCTGATGCCGCCTTTCTCTGTACGGTTGGCAATCTCTGACTTCTCCGGCGTTGCGTATTCGTAATAAAGCGAGTCTTCATCGCGTACTAACTTTTTTCCTTGGGCATCCATGTAGGTTCCTGTGAGATGTCCCGCCTTACCCGTGCGATCATAGAGTTTGAAGGCTCGATTTAATTGCAGGTAGTCATGAGGATTGCCAAATCGACAATAACTGTAGGAATCCCACAGCAGACCGTAGCCCTTGTTGGAGAGCACAAAGGGAATGCTGACCTTCGTGTTATACTGAAACAAGTCCTCATTCTTTCCCTTCATATTCAGTTCCTCACTCTGGTGCTGTCCCAGTCCGTAAAACGCCTCGTCCTCGGGCGAGTCGAACTTCATCTGCCACGAGAGACCATGTTTATGTTCCTCTGGTACCGTATAGCCCGTCTTCATGCCCAATTCGCGTTCAGGCACGGTGAAGTCCCAGAACTGCTTACCATCCTTCGACTCCTGCAACAGTTGCTTGCCGTCGGCATCGAAAAACGTCACCCTGCCATCAGCCTTCTGCACCACAGCCTTCACTTCATTGGTCTTCACCACCACACGCGTATCTTCATCCGTCACCGTGTAACTACCCTTGTCTGGAGCAGTTTGCGGCACAATCATCAGTGATGCCGGTTTCTGCGGCAACTCATCCTTCGATGTTGCACGCACACGGATAATATTGTTGTTCATCACCTCAAGTCGGATCACTCTGGCTTGTCCACCGTTCGGTCTAATCGTCACTTCATTTCCTTTAGTCTCTATGTCGGTAGCTTGAATTGTGACAGCAGAAGCCAACAGGAAGAAAGAGAATAATGCTATTTTTTTCATATTTGAAACTATTTGATTTCTATGTCTCCATATCCCATGCGCTCACCCTCTGCCAAGCGGTCGGCGTCGAATTTTATGATGCGAGCTTTGGTGGCTGGGAAGGTGATGGTCTGCCAGATGGGGTTGTTCACAATGTTCGAGAACTCACCCGAGGCCAGTTTCGTCCAGTTCGTCCAGTCGGAAGAAGCCCAGAGGGTGTAGTGCGTGATAAGACCGTCCTTGGTGTCCTGCGGAGGCAGATAGCGGAACGTCGTGAAAGTCTGCTCGGCGTCCCAGTCAATCATCATCTGCTTGGGGCTGCTGAAAAAGATGTGCAGACCAGAGGATTTCTTCTCGCCGCTGTCGGGGATGTCAGCCGTCAGTTCAGGTGCGAGGTAAACGCCGAGTTTCTTGATAACAGGTCTGGCCTTACTGTCAGTAATGGTAAAACGGAGCTTTGTGGCCTTAATGGTAGGGAAACAAATAATGCGCCGGTGACCGATGGTGGTCAGTCCGTCCTTGCCGTCCTCAACGAGCATGTCGCGCAATGGCATCCATTTTCCGTCAACCTCAGCCTCTAAAGCAAATTTCTTTACTCGCTGCCCCTGCGCAATGTCTTCCTCAGCAACGAAACGGTTTATCTCAACAGGCTTTTTGAATGTGAGGGTGTAGGAACTGTTATTGAGTCTAGGCGATTGCACTTCTTTGACCACTCCTTTCTTAAACACCTCGTCTATCATCTTCTTAAACGCGATGCCGCGCAAGCTGTCTGTCGGATGTATCCGTCCGTTGGGTGCGATGGGAAAGTTAAGCAGCAGCGTAGAGTTGCGACCTACAGATTTATAATAGGTGTCCATCAACTTCGAGAGACTCTTTACGTGCTCGTTCTCCGTCTCATGATAGAACCAGCCTGGACGGATGCTCGTGTTCGTCTCACCCGGGCACCACACATCGCCGTCTTCCACGCCGTAGTGCAGCATGTGGTAGGGGGTGTCACCCTTCGACGGCATCAGGCTCCAGTTCGTCTCGCCCACGTTACCTGCCTCGGTACCCACCCAGCGCAGGTCGCCGCGGTCACCACCATCGTTCCAGATAACGGCATGGGGTTGCAACTCACGGATCATCTTGAACGTCTCTGCCCAACCGTAGTAGGTCTTGCCGTCGATGCGGCGCGTCTCGTTGGCTCCGCCATACCAGCCGTCACCGCCGTTGGCGCCATCAAACCACACCTCAAAGATGTCACCATAGTTGGTAAGCAACTCACGCAGTTGGTTGCGGAAATACTCCACATAAGCAGGGCGACCGTACTCAGGATGATTACGATCCCAAGGCGAGAGATAGACAGCAAACTTCAATCCCTCCTCACGGCATGCATCAGCGAGTTCCCTTACCACATCACCCTTACCATCCTTCCACGGCGAGTTCTTTATGCTATACTCTGTATACTTTGACGGCCACATACAGAAACCGCAATGGTGTTTAGCGGTAAAGATAATGCCACGCATACCAGCCTGCTTACATACGCGAGCCCATTGGCGACAATCGAGCTGTGAAGGATTGAATAGCTTTGGATCTTCATTACCAAAGCCCCACTCCTGGTCGGTATAGGTATTGAGCGAGTAATGGATAAACGCATACATCTCCATATCCTGCCATCGCAACTGATTAGCACTGGGTCGCGGTCCAGCCGTAGACTTTGAACCCGTCTTTTGGGCGTTAGCACTTATTGCCAACAGGCACACTACCATCCATGCAAAGAGTTTCTTGCTGTGTAATCTCATTTGTTGTTTCTACTATTTATTTTGGTTGCAAATATACTACTTTTCTGTCGATAATGTACAATCCACCGCCCTTTTTTTAGTTCTTTCTCCCGCATGAAGGGCTTCTAGCCGAAAGAATTCCGAAAAGGGTTACATATTATTTCGGTGCATGATACCAATCGTTTCCTAGGCTCTTGGGTAGAGGCGGGTTATTTGGTAATAAGACGGGGTATTTGATGAGAGAAAAAGAGAAATATTGCAATTGCAATATGGAAAACCTTGGAAGACAGAAAAGAAATACTTACCTTTGCAGTCGAATTTGTATAAGCATTTGTCCAGTTGTTGTCCAGTTGTTGTTCAGTTGTTGTTCAGTGGATAACTGTACAACAAACGAAGAACAATAGAGGAACAATCGAACAACAATGGAAGGTGAATATGATGGGAGGCAAAGTAAAGACGAAGTTAATATAAACCAAAAGAAAGGAGACATTCAACATGAAAAAGAAAAGTGCAGGAAAGGGATTGATGATGATTGGCAGCCTACGATCGGCTGGTATAACCACTTACCTGAAACAAGGAAAGATGATTACCAGATCCTCAAATTCGAACGAGAGGCGAAGCAACACCTTGGCACAATTTGTTCAGCGGCAGAAGATGCGGCACACCATTGCATTGTGGAAGATGCTGAGGCTCAATTGTGAAGTTACGTTCACCGAACGTCAGACGGCTTATCTGAATTTTGCATCGCTGACGAATAGGATGCCTGCTGTGTATGTGCCTAAGCACATGAAGGATGCCTCGTTTCTGATGCCTGGAATACCAGTGAGTGATGGCACACTGCCTGCAATCAAGCAGGAACTGGGTGAGGTTGATGGCGCTCCCGCCTTGATAACCGACCTAAGAGCTGCTGAATGGCTTCGCAACGAGAAGTTTTTGTTTTATACTGCAGAACAGCACATCGAACATAACATGCCAAGGGTGCGCTTCAGCATGCGTGAAGTGGCACGACTTGACATGACTGTGGTAGATGGTCATTTGGCACTTGTGAATGAGGAGTTTGCTGACGAAATGAAGGGCTGGGCGCTGGTGCAGGTGATTGGTGAACGTTGCTCACCACAGACGATTGTCACCCGCAGCACCCTGTATCAACAATACACCACGGAAGAGGCACTTCAAACGGCAGCTAAAAGCTATGGAGGACTTACCAAGACGGTGTGATTCCAGTGAGTTTACACAATTATCGTGTAAAAGAAGTATTCTAACTTGTCATAGCTCGTATAAAGACGAGGAAGGACTGGATTGTTTTTATAGACCCAACGCCGAAGCCTCAAGGGCGTTGAGGCCGAACTATGAAAAGTGGGGGTCATCCATCGGATAGTGAACAGCCCATTTGCGACGGAGTTCGTCCATGAGTTGCATGATGTAGAGGGTCTCGGCGTGGGGCATTTCGTTAGGTTCGAGCAGGCCGTGGATGAGAGCATCGCGACAGGCAAGGAACTGATACTCATAGCCGGTGATTTGCTTGGGCACATGGAGTGTCTCTATGTAGGTGCGGTCGGGACCATTGACTGTGATGGTCTGAGGGTTGTTGATGTTGTCGATGATGAGATTGCCTTCCGTGCCAGCGATGACCCCGATATTGTCGCCTACGCAGGAGGCGCTGGACTGCACGTTGGCAAGGATTCCATCGCTGAGGATAATGGTCATGGCGTTGGTCAAATCCATGCCTGTGTCGGACTTCACGCATTGGCCATCGAGGCTCACAATGTCGCTATCCGTGAACATCCTGACGAAGTTCAAGGCATAGACTCCCAGGTCGAGCAAGGCTCCGCCGCATAGGTCAGGACGCATGATTCTGGCCTTGTTTCCCATCGAATAACCTAAGGTGGCAGTGATGAGACGAGGCTGTCCGATGCGGCCTTCTGAGAGGAGTTTCCGCACCATGCTCACAGCGGGTTGGTAGCGTGTCCAAATGGCTTCGGCGAGGAAGACCTTCTGGGTGTGGGCGAGGTCGATGATTTCCTTTGACTGGCGAAGATTGGCCATGAAGGCTTTCTCGACGAGGCAGGGTTTTCCGGCAAGGATACCCTCTTTGGTCACGTCGAAATGGTGGGAGTGAGGAGTAGCGATGTATAGAAGATCAACATCGGGATCGGCTATCAGTTCGGAGTAGGAACCGTAGGCTCGGGGGATGTTCCACTTAGCGGAAAATGCTTGGGCTGTCTCTATCTTTCGAGAGCCGACGGCGTAGGATTCGATGGTTGGTAATCCCTGGAGAGTGATGGCTGCTTTCTCGGCTATCCATCCTGTGCCGACGATGCCGACACGCATTGTTTGGTCTTGTTTCATAGATGTGGGTTGTTTGGATGATTGGGTGGTGAAAACTTTACTTGGCACCTACGATATTCTTGAGGAGAGAGCCGAAGATGATGTATTGAGTGTTGCCGGCTATGGTGCCTTCGTTCTGACCCCAAAGGAAAGGCC
>Ga0310695_10002899_pt1 | contig 34951 bp, 18 predicted proteins | sample RumenRJG_04DNA_FD_203882 | JGI IMG/M metagenome (GOLD analysis project Ga0310695, IMG submission 203882) | Bovine rumen microbial communities from Lethbridge, Alberta, Canada - RJG_04 (v2) (version 2) | ecosystem: Host-associated > Mammals > Digestive system > Stomach > Rumen | place: Canada... | reverse complement strand
ATCTGTATACCTCCCCACGTACACCTGGTATCGTCGCTCCCTCACACAGCAACTCTATACGAAAGAAGAGCTGGGCGAAGCAAGAGACCTCACAAGCATCAGCTTCTACAATCAAGGAACAGAACAGACGAGAAACCTCAATCTCTATCTTGTCCCCACCTACGCGACCGACTTTAGCGACGGCAACTGGATAGCATTCAACGACGACAATCTCGTCTACAGCGGCAATGTCACATTCTACGAAGAAGCATGGACAACGATTCCCTTCGACACACCGTTCAGCTACGGCGGCAAGACAAACCTCGTGCTCGTTGTGGCAGACAATACGGGCACCTATACTACTGCTGCGCAGTTCCGTGCGTCATCCGGAGCAACAATTCAATCCATTCGCCAATACACAGATAATACCGACGCATATCCTACAGCCGATAAACTGACCAGCACCACGGGTGATCTCTCCTCCTATAAGAACCATATTAAGCTCAATGCCGTGGATGAAGACCTCACAAGGCCTACAGATCTTGCAGTCCAGGCTCAGCCCTATCAGGTAACGCTCACTTGGGGCGGCGAAGGAAGCCAGTGGAACCTCCAGTACTATAGTAATTCTGCATGGACGACAGTCAATGGTCTGACCGACAACGAATACACCATAACAGGCCTTTCGCCTAACACATACTATCGTGCTCGTGTACAGATTGTCCGTGCAGACGGAACGGTCAGCAAGTGGACAGCAAAAGAATTCTATACGGCCACAACTCGGGCTGTCGATGTCGCAGCAACCCCAACGCCTAACTCAGCCGACATCACCTGGACCGGCTACAGCGATCTATACCACGTGAAGTACACCAGCTACTACAACTATCATGAGTACTTCTACGAGAACTTCGACAATGGTTCCCTTTCGAGCAGAGGTTGGACAGTCAAGACGAACGGTGAAAAGCCAAGCACTTTGTCAGAAGGCTGGGTTCTTGACAACGCCCAATCCTTAGGAGCTAATGATTATAACTTCAGCTTTACATACTCTGCCACCACATACAGCTGGACGTCCAACCCCAGCGAGATGTTCAACGCCGACAACTGGCTCATCAGCCCACTTGTTGACGTGAAGGGCACGCTTTCCTTCTGGCAATTTGGCATTGGCGGTGGCGACAAGTACGAAGTGCTGCTTTCCGGCTCCGGAACAGACGAAGGCGACTTCATCTACACGCTTCGCGCTAATGAAAACGTCCTTAATGGTTGGCGCGAGGTGCGCATCGACCTCAGTCAGTACTCCGATATTGGCATCGACAAGGGCTACATCGCCATCCACTTTACTGGCTATAATGGCTATCGGCTCCGCATCGACGACTTCTGCATCTTCGAAGGCGAGATGGGCTACGTGAATGCAGACGGACCAACAGCAACCATCAATGGTCTCGAGCCCAACACCACCTATAAGTACCGCGTCATTAACCACAAGGTGGGCGAGTCGAGCAACACTACCGACTGGTATTCGTTCACCACATTGGAGAAGAACCCCGCGCCCTTCGACCTCGCAGCCACACCAGACCTCACCTCTGCCGAAATCACATGGACAGGCTTCAGCGACAGCTACAACCTGATGTACAGGAAAGCAGAGAAGACGGAAGAACAACCATTCTTCTTCGAAGGCTTCGATGAAGGCATCCCGTCGGAATGGACGACTATCGACGCAGACGGCGACGGCAACAACTGGCTTGCTCTCAGCAGCATTCCAACGACTTATTCCTACTATGCAGATTATGATTTGTCAGCATGGGCCTACGATGGTGTTGATGCTGCATTAAGTGCATCATACGCTAATGGCGCGGGCGCATTCCATACCGACCAGTATCTCATTACACCTCAACTTGACCTGAAGGGTGTGCTGAAGTTCATGGAAAAGGCTACGGATAATAGTTATCCCGACAACTTCGAAGTGCTACTCTCAACGACAGGCAACGAGATAGCAGACTTCACGACAGTGCTTCGTCCAATGGGTCCTAGTAGCAGCAGTGGATGGAATCAAGTTGAACTCGACCTCAGTGCATACGAAGGTCAGCAGGGCTACATCGCCATCCATCATCAAGACTACGACCGGTACTTCCTTGCTATCGACGACTTCGGTCTCTATGAAACAGTAGTAGTTGAGCCTGCAGGCGAATGGCAGATTGTGGAAGGTGCTACCAGCCCCTGCACGATTGAAGGCCTCGACAAGAATACAGAGTACGAGTACCAGATTGTCGGCATCAAGGAAGGCGAAGAGGATGCAATCAGCGACATTGCTACCTTCACAACCATCACACTGCCCGACGTCGTGCTTGACGCTAACAGTGATAACTATACTAAAATCGACGATAATAACGGCGCGCGTGTCAACGTCATCATCGAGAACCAGACTATCAAGAAGGACGGCAAGTGGTGGAGCATCAGCCTGCCCTTCGACCTCGAACTGGAAGGTAGCATCCTGGAGGGCATTCAGCTCCGTCAGCCCAGTGGCACTGTAAAGGAAGTCGATACCTATCTTATCATCGACTGCCTCACAGAGTGCGACAAGATTGAGGCTGGCAAGCCCTACATGTATAAGTTCGAGCCAGGCGAAGACATCGTCAATCCCGTCTTCGAGGATGTTGTGATGAAGGATGCTACCGTCCAACGCATTTACATCGACGATAAGAGTGAATTCTGTAATGCTGGTTACTTTTATGGCTATGCAGATGCCGACAACTTCTATGTTATGGACGGCAATATCAGACTCGGTCGCATGAACTTGCAGAAGAATCATGCAATAAAAGCCTTCGACTGCTACTTCTATGTTGACCCGGATTACAACGCCACCCTCGATGGCATCGGCCTGAACTTCGACGACAATCTGCTCGACATCCTGACAGGCGTCGATAAGGTTGAAGCCGCAGAAAAGGACGTTCCCATCTACAACACCGCAGGCCAGCGCCTCGAAAAGGTTCGCAAGGGCATCAACATCATCGGCGACAAGAAGGTCTTGGTTAAGTAAGTGAAGAACTGAGCGCAATAACACTTGGAGCCCGCCCGCGGAAACACAGGCGGGCTCTTTCTAATAAAAAGACACATGATGAAACGTTTGCTTTGTTTCGGGCTGATAGGACTGCTAGTTTTCCCTTCGACAGCGCGTGAGATGCCTTTCGCAGGAGGCACGCTGAGCGTTCGCCAAGTGGCTCGTAATGCCGTGAGGATACAATATTACGAGCAGCAGGTCGCTTCAAACCTGCCCGACTGGCTCTATGTCAAGAATGATGAGGTGAAGCGTGGCGAGGTCTCTGTCGATGTGGATGAAGCCAGCAGGACTGTCACCGTCAAGGACAGACAGGGAAGTCCTGTTTTCTTGGCCACGCTGCATCGGATGCAGGGTAGGGAAGCGACGCTGGCTTTCCGCTCCGACAGCGACGAACGCCTCTTTGGTTTGGGACAATTCCAAGACGGCTTCAGCAACGTCAGGGGACTTCCGCGACGCCTGACACAAGTGAACACGCAAATCAGCATACCGATGCTCATCTCGAGCAAAGGCTATGGCGTGCTTTGGAACAACTACGGACTGGTGGACTTCAATCCTTGCGACCACGAGGTGAAGATGCTTCTGCAGGACGAAGCAGGCCAGTCGGAGATAGTCAACGTCACTTCGACCGAAGGCGGCAAACAGGAGGTGCGGCAGCGGAACATCTATGAGGCGAGCATCGACCTCGCTGAGGACGGCGACTATGCACTCTTGCTCGACGTCGGACAGAAGATGGCGCGAAGACATAACCTCTCGATTGACGGCAAGAACGTAATCGAGATGCAGAACCTTTGGCTGCCTCCTACGGCTTCCAGCATCGTGTCGCTAAAGGCAGGACGACACATCGTGAGGGCAGAACTGTCTCGTGGCGACGCACCTATATTATATTATAATAAGGTAAAGGACCAGACGGTATTTCGCTCGCCTGTGGCCAATGCTGTGGACTATACAGTGTTCGTTGGTTCTGCCGACGAGATTGTGGCAGCCTATCGAGAACTGACAGGCGAGGCACCCTTGATGCCCCGATGGGCTTTGGGCTACATACATTGTCGCGAACGTTTCCATTCTTCCGATGAAATCCTGCAGACGGCAAACCGCTTCCGAAGCGAGGGACTGCCTGTCGATGTGCTTGTGCAGGACTGGCAGTACTGGGGCAAGTACGGCTGGAACGCAATGCAGTTCGACGAGGACCATTACCCAGACCCTAAGGCACTGACAGATAGCCTGCACGCCATGAATATGCGGCTCATGGTCAGCGTGTGGTCGAAGATTGACAAGAACTCCGAAGTGGGCAAAGAGATGCTTGCCAAAGGCTATTACATCCCGGGCACGGACTGGATAGATTTCTTCAATCCAGATGCAGCCTCTGCTTATTGGCGCAACTTCTCTACGCGACTGGTGCCGTTGGGTATCGATGCTTGGTGGCAAGACGCAACGGAGCCGGAGAACGATGACCTTGCGGGACGCCTCGTGAACAATGGCAAATGGGCTGGCGAGGAAGTTCGAAACGTCTATCCTCTCTTGGTGAACAAGACGGTTTACGAAGGACTCTTAAATTCGAAATTCAAAACTGGGCTGCGACCCATGATTCTCACTCGCTGCGGCTTCCCTGGCATTCAGCGTTACGGCTCGGCCATGTGGAGCGGCGATGTGGGCAATGACTGGGAAACGTTCCGCAGGCAGCTCACGGCAGGTCTCGGCATGCAAGCGGCAGGCATCCCTTGGTGGACCTACGACGCCGGCGGCTTCTTCCGTCCGGGCAATCAGTACAACGACAAGGCCTACATCGAACGTATGTTGCGATGGATTGAGACGAGCGTCTTCCTGCCCCTGATGCGCGTGCATGGCTACATGAGCAACACCGAGCCGTGGAACTACGGAGCAGAAGCTCAACAAGCCATCGCACGAGCCTTGAACGAACGTTATCGCTTGCTACCTTATATTTACAGTCACGCCGAAGAGGTCGCTTCGAAAGGCTCAACCCTGATGCGTCCGCTGGTCTTCGACTTTGCAAACGACGTGAAGGCTCTCGACCAGAAGCACGAGTACATGTTTGGCCGCTCGCTGCTCGTCAGCCCTGTGACGGAGCCGAATGTCTCCACTTGGACAACCTATCTGCCAAAGAATGAAGGCGGCTGGTACGACTACTACACAGGCCAACATTATGCAGGCGGACAGACAGTTACGACAAGTGTTGGCCTCGACTACATTCCAGTCTTTGTGCGGGCTGGCAGCATTATTCCCGTCAAGGACGACGAGGTGTTGCTTTATCCGGGAGCTGACGGAACGTTCACGCTTTATGAAGATGATGGCATTAGCAAGGCTTACGAACGCGGACAGTACTCGCGCATTAAGTTCCTTTGGGACGATGCAAACCGCCGCCTCACCATCAACAAGCGCGAAGGCAAGTATTTTGGCACGCCGAATCGCCGAACTTACCACGTTAAGTTGGTAAACTCGACACGTCGAAATGTCAACTATCAAGGCAAGAAAACAACGATTACCATTCAATAAAACGATGAAAGGCAAGTTTCTCATTCTCATCATGATGCTCTGTGCTGGCACTTATGCATCAGCCCAGACCTATCCTTATCAGAACCCTAACCTGAGTGCCAAAGAGCGTGCTGTTGACCTTTGTTCAAGGCTAACGCTCGAGGAGAAAGCCCAGCTGATGCTCGACGAAAGTCCTGCCATTCCTCGGCTCGGCATCAAAAAGTTCTTCTGGTGGAGCGAAGCTTTGCACGGCGCTGCCAACATGGGGAACGTCACCGTCTTCCCTGAGCCTGTTGCTATGGCTGCTTCGTTCAACCCTGATATGGTTTACAAGTGCTTCGACGTGGCTTCGACAGAGTTTCGTGCGCAATACAATCACCGCATGCACGACCTGAAAGGCGAGGACGAGAAGTTCCACAGCCTATCTGTCTGGACGCCTAACGTCAACATCTTCCGCGACCCGCGTTGGGGACGTGGCCAGGAGACCTACGGAGAAGACCCATACCTGACAAGCGTTATGGGCACTCAGGTGGTGAAGGGTTTGCAAGGACCTGAGGAAGCGAAGTATCGCAAGCTTTGGGCTTGTGCCAAGCATTATGCTGTCCATAGCGGACCTGAATACACGCGCCACTCGGTCAACCTTACCGACGTTTCCCTTCGCGACTTCTGGGAGACCTACATGCCTGCCTTCAAGACTTTGGTGCAAGATGCTAAGGTGCGAGAGGTGATGTGTGCTTATCAACGCCTTGACGATGACCCGTGCTGTGGTTCACAACGTTTGCTTCAAACCATCTTGAGAGACGAATGGGGTTTTCAGTACCTTGTGGTGAGCGATTGCGGAGCCGTCTCCGACTTCTACAGTTCGCATAAGTCTTCGTCCGATGCCGTCCATGCTTCAGCAAAAGCAACTATTGCAGGCACCGATGTGGAGTGCGGCTACGGCTATGCCTACAAGAGCATTCCCGAGGCTGTACGTCGTGGTCTCATCACAGAGGCAGAGGTTGATAAGCACGTTGTCCGCCTGTTGGAAGGTCGCTTCGATTTGGGCGAGATGGACGAGCCGAGTCTTGTTGAGTGGTCGAAAATTCCGTACAGCGCGATGTCAACAAAGGCTTCGGCCAACCTGTCGCTCGATATGGCACGCCAGACCATTGTACTCCTGCAAAACAAGGGAAACATCTTGCCTTTGCGAAAGAACAAGGAAAAGCTTTGCGTCATAGGCCCGAATGCCGACAACGCGCCCATGATGTGGGGCAATTACAACGGCATGCCAAACCATACGATTACCATTCTCGACGGCATCCGCGAAAAGGTGAAAAGGTCAAAGGGTGGAAAGCTGAAGTACATTCCCGGATGCGACTTGACTTACGACAAGGTGCTCGACTGCCTCATGGCTTCTTGTTGCAGCTTCGATGGCAAAAAGGGCATGAAAGGCACCTTCTGGAACAATCGCAAGATGGAGGGCGAGCCTGTCTGCACGCAGTACTACACCACGCCTTTGGCAGTCACAACTGCTGGCATGCACAACTTCGCTCCTGGCGTTCAGCTCGAGGACTTCTCTGCAAAGTATGAAACGACCTTCACACCTGAAGAGGCTGGCGAATATGTCGTGAACGTTGAAGGTTGCGGACACTTCGAGCTTTTCATCGATGGCGAGCAGAAGTTCCGTCACCACACTTGGCGCACCACGCCCAATCGTGTTGCCATCCAAGCAGAGAAGGGCAAGAGCTATCAAATTGAGGTACGTTTTTCGCACATACAGACTTACAATGCCAACCTCAAGATTAATGTGGCAAAGGAACATCCCATCGATTATCAGCAAACCATTGCACAGTTGAAAGGCATCGAGAAAGTCATCTTCGTGGGCGGCATCTCTCCAGCTCTCGAGGGCGAGGAAATGCCTGTCAACATCGAAGGCTTCAAGGGTGGAGACCGTACGAACATCGAGCTGCCGGCTGTTCAGCGAAACTTCCTGAAGGCGCTGAAAGAGGCTGGCAAACAGGTCATCTTCGTCAACTGCTCAGGTTCTTGCATAGCTCTCGAGCCGGAGACGGAGACTTGCGATGCCATCGTCCAGGCTTGGTATCCGGGCCAGGAAGGCGGTACGGCAGTGGCAGACGTGCTCTTCGGCGACGTTAATCCAAGCGGAAAACTGCCTGTGACGTTCTATAGGAACAGCGCGCAACTGCCTGATTATGAGGACTACAGCATGAAAGGACGCACCTATCGCTACTTCGACGACGCGCTCTTCCCCTTCGGCTACGGCTTGAGCTACACGAACTTCGAGTTGGGCGAGCCTAGTCTGAATTGTCAGAACACTCAGAATAGTCCGATGACACTGACCATTCCTGTCACCAACACCGGCAAGCGCGACGGCGCGGAAACCGTTCAGCTCTACATTCGCGACCTGCAAGACTCCGACGGACCGCTGAAGAGTCTTCGAGCCTTCAAGCGCGTCAATGTGAAAGCTGGGCAGACGGTCAATGTAGAACTGCAGCTTACCGACAAGAGCTTCGAGTTCTGGGACGCCGCCAGCAATGCCATGCGCGTGAAGTCTGGCAAGTTCGAACTGCTCGTCGGCACCAGTTCTTCCGACCTTTGCTCCTTGGCGATTGAGCGGCCTTGATGTGGCTAAACAGAAAACCACGCGTGGCTAAACAGAAATCCACACGTGGCTAAATCGCTAACCACGCGTGGTTAAATTGCCAACTTCGCGTGGTTAGTTTTTTATGTTGACGTTCTTCAGAATGGTTTGCGCTCGGTGAAGCGCCATTTCGAGTTGTCGCTCTTGAAGTCGTAGCGGGCTAGGGTAGGGGTGCTGTCGCCCGATGAATAAAGGCATTGCGTGGTGTTGAGCCCCTCCTGACCGGGGATGCGTTTTGGCATGATGCGGAAGGTGCCGTCGGTGAGCTGTTCGATGCGCCAAAGCTGCTCGTCGGCTCCCGTAAACTGCATTGTGGTCAGCTCGAGGTCTTCTGTGGCAGTCAGGGCTCGCTCCGTGCCGTCGATGACTATCTTACAATAGGCTCCGCCAAGGAAGCCGCCAGCCTCTGCAACGGGCATAACGGCCCAGCGCTGGTGGGGACGGAACATGTAGTCGCTCAGGCGAACTGGAATGTTGCCCGAGGGCCAGGTGTCCTTCACCTCGTCTAGCGTCTGGTCGGGCAAAGGCTTTACTGGCTCGTCGGGATTGATGCGCCAGAAGGCCTGACGCTCTTGTTTCATACGGACGAAATCAACTGCCAACTCAAGGCTGTAACCGCGTCGCTCAGATATGATAGCGTAGGTGCCTTCTTTGAAGCGTTCTCCTGCTTCTGGCCAATCGTTGCGCCAAAGAAGCGGCCTGATGCCGAGCACACTCCTGCCACTACGTTCCAGGTCGGCTTCGAAGTGGCAAGACATGATTTCCACACCTTCGTCGATGATGGTTCGGCCAAAGTGTCCAGGACCGCAAACACGGTCTCCAGCGGCTATCACCATCCTTCCGCCTCCATGCAACATGTCGCGTCCGACGTTGTCCACATAGGGGCCTTCCACGTTTCGCGAACGTCCGACGACGATGTTGTACGTGGAGTTCACGCCGTCGCAACACGTGCCGTGAGTGCCAAGCAGATAGTACCAGCCGTCGCGCCAAATGAGGTCGGTCGCTTCGCAGTCGATGGCGATGTCTTTTTCCACATTGCCCTTCACGCGTTCGCCTGTTTTTGGGTCAAGTTCGATGAGTCGGATGCTGCCGAAGTAGGTGCCGTAGGAGGTCCAAAGACGTCCTGTATTCGGGTCAAGCATCAGGCATGGGTCGATTGCATCACAGTCTTCCATGCCGTCGCTCGATGCCACTTCGATGGCTGTGGAGTATTTGAAGTCGGGCGATTTCGGGTCGAGTGTCTTGTTCCACATCGTCAGGATGCGTCCGTTGTGACCGCCTCCCAGTCCGCCTCCTGTTGCGCCGTAGATGACGAGATAGCGGTCGCCAATCTTCAAGACGTCAGGCGCAGCACCTCCTCCCGGGCGTTCAGCTCCGGAGTGCCACGTCCAGCCGTCTTCGCTGATGAGTCCGCCGCCACCAGTTCCAAAGGTATAGTACTTGCCCTCGCATTCAGCAATGGTCGATGGGTCGTGAATGTAGGGTGCACCGACTTGCGCGAGCGCCCCGATGGAGCTAAATGACAAATGACAAATGATAAATGATAAATAAATCATCATCACTATTCTTTGCCTGTTCTCTTTTCTCATGTTATTGCTCTTTTTCATTTATCATTTATCATTTATCATTTAGGACGCAGTCCGTTCATTTATCATTTAGGGCTTTGCCCGCTCATTTATCATTTAGGACGCAGTCCGTTACAGGGTTGCCTTTTTCGTCGAGGAAACGTACGCACATGTCTGCAAGGCCTGGGCCGTTGATGACAGCGCCTCTCAGGATGTTTCGCCCTTTCTTGAGCGTCAGCCTTTTCGACATGCCGTCGTCTTCCACCATGCGTCTGTCGCCTTCCAAAAGCAGTACTTCTTCTCCGTTAAGCCACCACATCGAGGCTCCGTTGCTGCCTGCTGCCAGCCTGACGTCGCGCATTTCTTCCGGACAATCAATGACGGTGACTGCCCAGAACAATGAGCCGTAGGTTTGCTCGCCCCATTTCTCGGCAAAGCGAAAGAGGCGGACGTTGTAGGTTTCGCTATCCAGTAGTCGCCAAGTGAGTTTCTGACTGCCAACTTTTGCCTTCTGTCCGTCTTTGGGAAGCATGTTTAGTTGTCCGTCGAAGTATTGCTTTCCAAAGGCATCGCGAAGCCAGGTGTTGGTGAAAACGGTGTTCGAAGGGATGTCTTGCTTGATGGGTTCGAGCAGGAGCCAGCGGCGGATGAAGCCCCTTTCGTCGGGTCGAATGCTTGCTCTGGAAGCGGGTTTCATGTAAACTGTGCGGTTCTTAAATTGTATCCAGTCGATGCTCACTTCCTTGCCCTCGCTTACAACGCAGAGATTGGTTGTGCCTTTCGGAACGAAGTGTAAATTGCAGGTGAGCGTCAGCCATTGTCCCCTCAAATCACGTCGGAACGGACCTGTCTCGCCCTCAACGGTGATTGGCACTTTTGCGATGACTTTGCCTTTGACTGACTTCTCGCGAATTGTCAGACTCGAGTTGGTATTTGCCTTGACTTTGCAGACGAGATAGCCGTCGCTGATGTCCGAGAAATCCACGTCGTCATAGCAAACATAGCTCCCTTTGTTGGGCAAAGTGATGTGCCAGCCTTGGAATGTTAACGTGCTGTCGTTGAAGCTGATACAGGCGTCTTGACTAGTGGAACTAAACCTGTCGAGCTCTATTCTGTCTGTCGCTTTTGTCTGTCCCACGCCGCGAAGTGTTTGCTTCACCTCTTGGATGGTGCCGTCGGCATTGAACGTCACCTTTTCTATGCAGGCAGAGCGGCGTTTGTCCATATTGGGCGAGTAGTGATTGCGATGATAGAAGAGGTACCATTGCCCTTTGTACTGCACGAAACTATGATGGTTTGTCCAGCACCGATTGTCGTGTTCTGCCATGAAGATGCCCTTGAATTGCCAAGGTCCGAGTGGCGAGTCGCTCGTGGCGTAAGCAAGCGTTTCCGTGCCATTTTCTTTGCGAACCCAAGGAAATGTAAGGTAGTAACGTCCTTCACGCTTAAAGGCGAAAGGTCCCTCCTTGAAGCCTTCTGGCAATCCTTCCATGTTGCGGCTTGAGTCGCGCAGCTCTGTCATGTTTTCTTTCAGTTGTCCGCCCCGAATGCCCATGCCGCTCCAATAGAGATAAGCTGCTCCGTCGTCGTCGATAAGCACACAGGGGTCAATGCCAAACACGCCCTTAATCGACTCTTTTTCGGGTGTGTAAGGTCCCTCGGGCTGATTGGCAATGGCAACGCCAATAGCGAAGCCACGACCCGTTCGAGGCGCGTTGGGATAGTAGAAGTAGTATTTGCCGTTCTTAAACACGCAATCGGGTGCCCACATCGAGTATGCATCCGGCTTTCCCCAAGGCACGTTCTCCTGCGAAAGGATGACGCCGTGGTCTGTCCATTCGGTCAGGTTTTCCGACGAGAAGACGTGATAATCTTCCATGCAGAACCAGTCCTGACGTTGTCCCTCGGGTGCCTTGATGTCGTGCGATGGGAAGAGATACACCTTATTATTAAACACGCGCGCAGTCGGGTCGGCTGTAAACTGATTGCGGACTATCGGATTCTGCGCCCCTGCGGGGCTAAATGACAAATGACAAATGATAAATGATAAATAAATCATCATCACTATTCTTTGCCTGTTCTCTTTTCTCGTGTTATTGCTCTTTTTCATTTATCATTTTTCATTTATCATTTAGGACGAAGTCCGCTCATTTCTCATTTATCATTTAGGACGAAGTCCGCTCATTTCTCATTTATCATTTAGGACGTAGTCCGTAGTCCGCTTTTTGTGGTTTTAATTGTAGAAATAAGTATTCTTATGATTTCATCTAAATCACCTTTTAATGAAGTAAAAATGTTTTCATCCATCGTACCTGCCTTGTGGAGAACAACAAGCCAGAATGAAGTCTCGCTTGCTTCTTTTAGTGAAATGCTAAGTTTGCTAATAAAATCGGCTTTACTTTGAGCTTGAATGGCCTCATGAATATTTGCTCCAATGCTTGTTCCGCATCGAAACATTTGTTTTGACATGATAAATTCATTTTTTTCGTTCATCAAATAATTATAGCACTTTGCCATTCTTATGGCAAAATCCACTGATTTGTCAGCTAAAATATTATTTCTCGTCATAATTATTTACCATTTCTCATTTATCATTTATCATTTATCATTTAGGGCTTTGCCCGCTAAATTTCCAATAATCTAAATGAACGTCGCCTTGTGTTTTACCGAAGCAGATGTAGAGGTCGTGGATGCCTTTGGCTTTTTTGACTTTTGTCGTGAAGGACTGGTAATTGTCAGCTGAGCCAGTGCCGGCGATTTGAAGTGTTCCGATGGTGGGGCCGTCCTGATTGTCGAGGCGAAGGGTAATCTGTGCAGAGCCTGTTCCTGCCGCGTTGATGGAAAAGCGTTTCGCTCCTTTGCCGAAGTCCACGCCACGCAAGCGGATGAACTCGCCGTCGTTCAGGTCGAAGACATACATGTTTCGGCGTCCAGTCGAAGTGGGCATATCTTTAACGACGCCCGTGTTCTGTATGCCCATCTTTGCCGTCTTCAAGCCGTTTCCCCAAGCCATTGTCTCGGCTTCCACGCGTTTGTACGGATTGAGCCATTCGAGCTGTTCCAGGGGCTTTTGGTTGAGCCAATAGGGAATCTGCTGAATCGTTCCGTCGGCATTGTAAGTTATTTCTGCGCACGAAACGGTACGGCGCTCATGATGCACATACGTGTCGAGATGCATGAGGTCGTAATCCTGCCCGAAGACGTAGGAATGCCCCTTGTAGTCGCAGATGCCGGGGTGATTGCCGCGGTCTCGTTGTGTAGGTGTCATGATGTAGTTCTTCCACTCCCACGGCCCTGTTGGTGAGTCGCTCATGGCATACCCCAAAGCCTCGGGGCAACAGGTGGAAGCGAAGGCAAGATAGTAATGTCCTTCACGCTTGTAGAACCACGGACCTTCCTGATAATTTGGTATGTGTGGGAGCTGCACGATGCTGTCCTTGAGCGAAATCATATCGTCGTTCAGGCGTGCATAATAGCAGTGTGGATTGCCCCAATACATATAGGCCTGCCCGTCGCTGTCGGTGAAGACAGACGGGTCGATGTCGTTCCAATGTTCCCTCTGCCAAACGAGCGGCTCGCCAAGCGGGTCTTTGAAAGGTCCGTAAGGTGAATCGCTCACCAAAACGCCGATGCCGTGCCCATGCAGAGGCGCGTAGAGATAGTACTTGCCGCCTCGCTCGACGGTCTGAATCGCCCAAGCCCCATTATCGCGACTGCGCCAGGGGAAGTCCTTCAGCGAAGCGACGGCGCCATGTTCCGTCCAATTCACCATGTCGGTAGTGCTCCACAGCAGCCAGTCGTACATGAAGAACCCAGCCGAGCTCCGTTCGTTGGGGTCTGGAATGTCCTCGGGCGAAGCGTCGTGGGAGGTGTAGAGGAAGAGCGTATCGCCCACCACGAGTGGCGACGGGTCGGCCGTATATTTGGTTTGGAAGAGCGGCATGTTCATCGTCAGCGGGTCGTTCTTGGGGTGCACCACAAGGACAAATCCGCCGCGAGGACGGCAATTCATTTCCATTGGGAAGTCTTCGAGGAGCGACACGAAGAAAGCCCTCTCGCTGCGGTCTCCGAAGAGCACGATATCGCCATGATTCTTGATGGAAGACTGAAGGTTGGGGATTGCGTTTGAAAGCGGCAGCTTCTGCTCCTCGTTTGAGCCGTTTATGCCGGCGATGTACCATGTCTTGCCGCTCCGTCGAGCCATCACGACAGGCTGGTCTGTAGGGCCCGAGAGCAGGTGCGATTCGTCCCAGGCGGAGGGTAGGGAGGCGAGGAACTGCTGGACGTCGTGAGGCAGTGCTGTGAGGCTTTCGGAGCGGTCTGTGAAGAGCTTCGAGCCACTTTCGGTGAGGACAGTCAGCGCCAGTTCGTGGGCTTTGGAAATGTTGTTTGGAAGCTGTGGTTCGTCGGCCATCGTCCACGCCGAGACGAGCGCCAGGAGCAGAAACAGAAAAGTTCTCATAAGTGCGATTTTTGTTGCAAAGTTAGCATTTTATCCTATAACAACAAAGGAAAGGGGGAAAAACATCCAAACGCGGGAGCGGTTACTGGTAATGGTTACTGGTTACGGGTTACAGGTTACGGGTTCTTGCGCTCCGTAGGTGCTCAGGCGAGCAAGCTCGGAGTCCAGGTTTCTGGTAATGGTTACGGGTTACGGGTTAACTCTTATAATGAGCTGAAAAACTCGTTTTTCTGTGAAAATAATTGCCAATTTACTTGTGTAATTCAGGAATTTTTCGTAAATTTGCAATGTGAAAGATGAGGACAGACGAGGCACAGCTGAAATGCAAACTTAACACGTCGAGGTGCGCAACTCGACACGTTATGATGAACAACTCGGCACGCTGAATCTCCACCTCACTTCGGGATAACTAACAGAGTTGATAGTTGATAGTTGATAGTTGAGAGACAGACTTATAGTCGATAGTGCCGCCTCCGGCGGAGTCCTATAACTTAAAAACTCTAAACTAAACAACTGACTCTAAACTCTAAACACTTAACTTTAAACTTTTAATACCATGATCAACTACTCTATTTGCATCATGAGCGCGAAGCCAGGCACAAAGAAGGCCGACATCAGCGCACAGACAGGCGGTACCAAGGCTTATGGCTCCGCTCAGGCTAACGCCAAACTGACCTACGACCAGTTCGTGCAGCACATGGCCGACCACAACACGCCCTTCTCCAAGGGCACCATCAGTGGTGTTATCACCGACATGATCCGTTGTCTCCGCGAGCAGCTCCTCGCCGGCAACATCGTCAGCCTTGGCGAACTTGGCAGTTTCCGTGTGGAACTTGGTTGCGAAGGCGCAGACACCACCGAGGAGTTCGGCGCAGCTAACATCAAAGAGGTGAACGTCTGCTGGTCTCCCGGCAAGGACTTCCGCAACCTCCGCGACGAGGCTCAGTTCCAGCTCGTTCCCTCTCGCAAGATGCAGGACGACGCCATCGAAGTCATCAAGAACACGGACACTATCCAGGGGCTTGAGTAAACATCACCCCAACGGGGTCACAGACCAAAGCCCAGAGCATCACGCCCTGGGCTTTGCATTTAAGTACCATTTTGCCCACAGGGCAAAAGATTATTTCTCCGACAAGGGTTCGACCTCACCCATGATGATGTCGACAATGTCGGAGTTTCTCGGGTAGCTTTCATTTTCACACGATTTTGCAATTATTTTCGCGCTTCGTTTTGAGGAAAAAATCGCTATAGTCTTTGCAGTCGGGAGGGAGTTGGTGGTGCTCCAGATTGGGCAAGATTTCCTTGAGTTGGAGGAAGAGGCGTTCGCCTGGCAGGTCGCGGTCGGGGTACATATGATATTCAGTTGAGAGTTTAGAGTTTAGAGTTAATAGTTGGTCTACGACCTCTCGGGTGAGCAGGGTAGCTGAGGGGATGGCGATGGCTTTGTGGCCGGCGGAGAGGAGGGCCCAGCAGTCGCTACAGCCCTCGGCGATGTAGAGCGGTTCGCCCTCGCGAAGAAGGTTCAATATGGGCAGGTTGTAGATGCCGCACTCGGAGCCCTCAGGGAAGCGGAAACGAGGGGAGCCCCCTCCAACCTCCCCCTCAAGGGTGAGGCTTAAATTTCGGTTCTGCACGCCGACGAGTTTGCCCTCTTTATTATAATAAGGTATCTGGAGCCAGGGGATGCCTTGGCGGTCGCGCCACGAAGTGAGGCGGCACCAGCGGACGACTCTGGGGTCGAGTTTCCTTTCCTCGAAGAGGAAGTGGCGGGCCTCTGCGTTCAGGAAAGGATGCTCAAAGTAGCGGGCATAGCGCGAGGCGTCGAACGGCTTGGCGGGTTTCGTTTCGCTCGGTTTGTATTCCGTCAGGATGACGTTATGTTCGTCTGCGAGCCAGCGACAGGCTTCGAGGAAGCCCTTGCCAAGCATCTTCTCCGCCAGACTGATGGTGCCTCCGCTTTCCCCGCAGGCCCAGCAGCGGAAGGTGTTGCGGCTGACGGAGAACGAGAGGCTTGGCTTGTGGTCGTCGTGGAATGGGCAGAGGCATTTGTGGCGGCTAACTCGGAGCCCGAGCCGCTCCGCGACCCCCTCAATCGGGAGGTCGCGAAGCTTTTGAAGTTCGAATTTATCCATAACACTAATAACTGTTGTTTACTGAATGCGAATTATTGTTTTTCCTGAACACGAATCACTCGAATCTAACGAATTATATTAGTCTGAGGGCGTAGCCATTCGTGTTATTCGTGCAATTCGTGTTCAAAGAAAAAGATATTGTCAATTCGTGTTCAAGTACTTCTCAGTCTTGGAATAGAGTCCCGTCTGCTCGGAGTAAGTGATGAAGCCGCGGTTCTTCCAGACATTAAGCTGGTGCTTGGTGCCTTCTTTGCTCTTACCGAGACTCACACGCAAAGCCTCCAGTTCGTGCTCGTTGAAGGACTTGTCGAGGCTTTCGAGCATATTTTGTGGACCATCCTTTTTTATCTTTTCCTGAGTGTCGCTACATTTGAACATGTCGCCAAATACCTTGACTTTCGACCAAAGGTCGTAGTAGCAGAACCACCTCATGAACTCGCCGATGGAGCGCGTCCACGTCTGGTCGTTCAGAATCCAAAGCGTGGCGGCCTTCTTCCAAGCCGAGAAGATGCTTCTGTGCGAGAGTTCGAAGAGCACATCATCGTCGGCCAAGTCAGCCAGACCGGCCATTTCCTCGGCCAACTGGTCGGCCATCTTGTTCAAGGGCTTCACCACAAAGTGGCCCTTGCAGGCAGACAGGCGCTGAATGTATTCGTCCAGTTTCTGGAGGAACGCCTCGTCGTAATTGCCTTGGCGTGGAATCTTTCCCTGACGCTCTCCACGCCCCTTGTAGACGAAAGGAATGCGGCTGAAGAAGCCATTTGTCATGTCCTTCTTGTAGAACGAACGAGCAGCCTCGGGAGTGGAGCTGAACGTCATGTTCACACGGAGGATAGGATTTCCCGTCACGCCGTCAGCCGTAGCGCGAAGAGCCCCGGCACGCTGGCGGTCGTAGATATTTCGAATGGTCTGGCTTACTTGTCTGTGACCTCCGCACATGCGGTCGGCCATCTCCACCTCGGGCAGGTTCAGGTACATCGTCCTTCCGCCCAACTTCTCCAGCGCCATAGCGTTCTGGATGAAGGCGGGATTGGTCAAGTCCGAAGGCGGGAACCAGAAGCTCACGTCAGGTCGTTCGGGCTTCTCCTTGTTGGCGCCACGAGTCTTCACGAGTCGTTGCCAGTTGGAAAGTTTCTCGAACTCCTTCTCGTCATGCTCACGAAATGGTCTCATGATAGCCTCCAGGAGGTGAGTCAACTGAGCCTTACCGATACCTGAAGGACCAATCAAATGCCCCATTTGGCCGCAAAGTTCATAGTATTTGTTGTCCGAATACATGAGTTTCACGTCGGTCAGGTGAGCGGCAAGTGCAGGGATTGCCATCGGAACAAGCGTCTCACGCATGTCTTTTGAGGCCTGAGAGAGGAGTAATTTCACGATTTCTGTGCCCTTTGAAGGGTTGGGCATCGCCGGAGCGACGCGGTCGAATATGTTATAATTCATTGCTTTTTAATGAGTTAATGGTTTGTTAATACTGTCCACAGTCTCAGTCTCAGAGTCTCAGTCGCTTTTTAAGGTGGTATCTACATCCCTCACTTATATATATTATGTATTATAATTAATTAATTATTAATAAGTTATAAGTAATATAAGAGAAGATTTCGATGTAGAAGGTACTTTTTTTTGGATTGAGACTGAGACTGAGACTCTGTTGTCTGTTGTTACTCTTCTTCTCCAAGGCCAGCCATCATGAGAAGTTCCTCGGCAGCCTCGCGGCAGAAGTCCTTAAAGGTGTAATACTTCGAGTACTGTGGCAGGCGGAAGTGCGGCAGGAGGCTGCCGTCGGGCCTGCGCGTCACGTTGATGCAGTAGCCTTTGTAGACTATCGGATAACGCCTGACGAGTTTCCTCTCTTGGGCTTCCTCGATGAAGGTGAAGTGGTCTCGGCCGTCTCGCGTGAGCACGCCTGTGTAATCCTTTCTCATTTTAGCTCTGCGGTCGCTTGTCAGGATAGTTTTTAAGTCGACACAAAGCTCCGTGTTGAAGAAATGGGGAGTAAAACTGGGAGTAAAACTCTTCAAGTTGGGAGTAAAGCACTTCGTGCCGGGAGTAAATGAGCTTTGCTCATGGACGACAGTTTGGGACCTTGCGGTATTATCCAGCTCGAAGAGCTTTACTTCCTCTTTTACTTCCAGCCAGCTTGCTGGCTTTACTTCCTTTTTTACTTCCTTTTCCTTTAAACATTTTGTAAACATTTTTCTTAGTCTTTCCGGAATGCCCTCGGTCTCACACGAGGGGCCCTCCCTGGCGACCGGGGAAGTGAGACAGGCCTTCGGTCCATCGCTTGACCATTTTCCCCGATCGTTTGGTAGTGCAAAGGTACAGCAACTTTAGGCATTTACAAAGAAATATTACAAATTGGGGTTTATGGTTAGATCGCTCGTTTACAGATACTTGCCCGTTTAAATAAAAGCCTTTTTACAGAAAAGGCAAGCATGGTTGCGGATTAACTCATGAAGTTTTTACAACAAAAGACTGTTTGTAAAAACAATACGGAAAAGTTTTTACGACAAAGACAAAAAGTCGTAAAAAAAAAGACAGATTATTTTTAGTAATCTGTCAAAACTTGTATTGTATAAACTTAAGCAATGTCCTCTTTTCGGGGAATGTATTCTTCAAATTGTTGTGCCAGCCATCGCATTGATACTCCTTCATTATAGAAGAATTTCCGTTCACGACAAACTGCCTGCCATGTGGGCAGCAAGAAATCGCCCTTGTATGCTTCTTGCAGGTATAAATAGAATTGTTTTTCATTAGGTTCATCGATAACCTTTCCATCAACACCTATCCTGCTCACACCAGCCCATTTGATGAAATAAACCATCTCACGAGCATCAAAAGTTCCCTTCTTACCCAGTTCTTCGGCCTTTTTGCTGCGTTTATAAGATATTTGTAGAGAATCTAGTTTTGGAATAAGGTTACAAACCCTGTTTCCCTGCTCTGGATTATTTGCCCATAGGACAGACGCTTTTTCGTCGAGACCATATTGGCTACCAGATGATAGTTTTTGGAAATAAGCTTCTTGTTTCATCCACTGCTTGTTATGAGCGTGATAATCTTGGGCAAGCCACTCCTTCATCGGTCGTGCATTCTTTCGTCTCTCTGCAAGTTCTTCATCAGATATCAACTTCACCTGACCAAAGGTGTCGAACACATCGCGTACACCCTTGAGCACCTCATCGCAGCTCTTTTCGTATATTTGCTTCAAGCGCTCGTAGTCGCCCAAGACTTCCTTTTCTTTGTGAATCATGTCCCTGCAGACCATCAGTGTCGCCATAAGATGATAGAAAAAGGAAGCTAATTCGTGGAGCAATGTCTTCACAGAGTCTATATAAACCTCAGGCCCAAAGAACTGGCCATGGAAATGACGGAAGGTGAGTCGGGAATAGTCAAGCACAGGAACGACATTACCACAGCCGTCATATTTGCGACGTACCACAGGACAGAACTTGCGGAACACCTTCATGCTTCCGGTAATAGTGGTACGAATCTTTTTGACTAACTTTTCGGCAACCCGAAAGCATTCATTGTGGTCCGTAGCATACTGCTCGATGAAGTTCTCCGAGAACTCAACTAAATCCATGGACTCATTGTTTAACCTTAATTGATACATACGAACGAGGTTCAGCGTTTGCTCAACCTTCTTTTGGTTAAAATTACATGCAATAAGTGCTTCCAGCACGTTTTCTTCTTCAAAGTCACGCGCGGCCTCATAAATCTGGTTAAGACCAGTTTCGTCCCTCTGGACGACGGTAGAGTATAACATTGCTATTTAGTTTTAGTTTATTCTGTCATAAATGTATCAAAAAAAGTAAAAAAAGTTACTTTTCTTGTTACAAACATTGTGCCAAAAGGCATCGTGTTACAGCATTGTCAGTTAAAACTGACAGATTTGATGTAATAAAAGAACTTTTCCTGCAGAATTGTATTACACATCCATAAAAACTTCGTAATTTTGCCACGGAAGTTTGAAAAAAAGGATATGAAAAAACTAATTTCAATAATAATGTTCCTTTGTGTGGGAGTTGCAATGAATGCAAATAATGATTTCCCCCTTCAATTTTTCACTAAGGACGGACAGATGATAGCCAACGGCACTGTTTTAAATACAGGAGAAATAGAATCTGATTTATTTGGATCTATATATATTCCTGCAAATGTAAAAGTAAAAAATGTTAGCAATGAGATGGTGTATGCAGGTGCTACTTACACAATCCAAACTATCAGCAATGGTCAGTTCCAGACGTGCTTCCCTTTATATTGTATGACACAAGAAGAGGTAGGGACGTACGAGACGGGAGCTGGTGCCATTCTCCCCGATCAGCTTGTGGACATGCAGGCAGAATGGTTTCCTGAGGGAGAGGGGATGTGTGTTGTCACCTGTCAATTGCAGACATACAGGAAGGTTGGCAAGAACTATACCTTAGACGAAGATGGCCCGACGATTACCTTTAAATTTGAATCTGGTACGGGTAACGACACTTATAACCTTAATTATTATGTTGATGGAGAATTATATAAGACTTCATCTGTTGTTTTTGGTACGACAGTTATTCCAGAACAGGAACCCACAAAAGAAGGCTACACCTTTTCGGGTTGGAGCGGATTGCCTTATATAATGCCAGCCCACGATGTTATAGTTACAGGTTCTTTTATTCCTAATTCATATACCTTAACTTATATGGTGGATGGCGAAGTTTATAAGTCATTAGAGATAGAATATAATGCACCAATCACCCCAGAACCACCACCCACAAAGGTAGGTCACACATTTTCTGGATGGAGTGAAATACCAGAAACGATGCCCAATCATGATGTAACCGTAACAGGCTCATTCTCTGTCAACTCTTACACATTAACTTATAAGGTAGATGGTAACGTTTATGAGACCTACTCTGTGGAATATGGTACCACTTTGACCCCTATCGCTCCTCCTACAAAGGAGGGGCATACTTTCTCTGGTTGGAGTGGATTGCCTGCAACAATGCCAGCTCATAATGTTGTAGTAACTGGTTCTTTCTCAGTCAACTATTATACCATAACCTATAAGATTGATGGAGAAGTTTATAGCTCTTTCTCAGTAGCTTTTGGTAGATTTTTGACACCTATCTCTCCTCCCACAAAGGAAGGGCATACTTTCTCAGGATGGACTGGATTACCCACCACTATGCCTGCTCATGATGTGACAGTTACAGGCTCTTTCACCATCAATCAGTATTTGCTTACTTACATTCTCGATGGAGAGGAATACAAATCTTACGAGATTGACTACAATACTGTCTTGACTCCAGAGCCTGCTCCTGTCAAAAAAGGTATGACTTTCTCTGGATGGGGAGAGGTACCTGAAACTATGCCAGCCCACGATGTAATCTTGACGGGAACATATAGTTGGTCGAAGGAAACTGTCGGCAGCATCATCTATCAGGTTGCAGACACTTTGAACAACTATGTTTCTGTGATTGGCAATGACAACATAAGCGGAAGCGCAGAGGTTCTTTCTTCCATAAACTTTGGAGGTGACACGTATGCGGTTAACACCATCGCCACCGATGCTTTCCGTAATCGCAGTAGCTTGACTTCTATCGCTATTCCAAAGAGCGTGACGGACATCGGCACCAATGCCTTCTACGGGTGCTACGGCATCAGTTTTTATGTTAATAGAGGCAGCTATGCTTTGTTTTATGTCTGGAGCAATTATAACACCGATCCATACGAAATAGGCACAAGCACAAGGCTATATCGTCCGTCTGTCTCTGCGGTATCAACAACACAGACTACAATAACATATCAAATCAACAACTTCTATCCAGAATTGGATTATGAGGTTGTGGGCGAAATGGCGGGCGATAACCTTTATATTATTAGAGGACTAAGGCCGAGCTACACACTAAATATTCCTTTGATAGTACGCTCGTCAAACAACTTTTACAGCACCTCCGCAAACTTATACACATCCTCCATCAGCCCGACGGTAATAAGCAAGAACATAACAGCATCTTCTTTGGCAGTACAAGGGATCTACATTCATGGAGATGCAAAGGTTGTTTCTACCTTGCTCACAATGAATGGGATAAATATGGAAGGTACAGAAGGAGCTTTTCATGGGCTTAATCCTAATACCTCTTATTATTGCAAGTACACGGTTGTGGTAGAATATGGCGAGGGCTCTACCTATTCCTACGAAGGCTCATCAAACATAAGGACAGCAGCTCTTACCCTCACCACCCAGCAGCCAAAGGTTATTAATGTAGGCAACGTCATTGTAGCAGCAGAATCGAATCTTGATGATGAAGAAACAAATGTGGGTTTTGAATGGAGGCGTACAGACTGGACGGATGAATTTGCCTCGAATACTGGTACGGCTTATCTTTACGAGGGCAGAATGGAAGGTTACATCCGCAACCTCTATACAGAGAAGCTGTGGAAGTACAGACCTTACTACCAATCAGACTCCGGCAATCGCTACTATGGCGAATGGGTTGGCATAGACCCGACAAACACAAGCTACTTCGAGCCAACAGTCCACACTTATGCCCAATTCAACGTGATTGGCAACAGAGCCGAGGTGAAGGGCTATGCCATGAGAGGCACGGACAATGTGGTGAGCCAGGGCTTTATGTATTGGCCGGGCAATACTTCCGTCTCTCTCCGCAAGAAAGCGAACTCAGTCCCGGACAATGTGACGGTCATAAATGCCAGCGGAAACGTGATGACTGCCACTTTGGAAGACCTTGAATACGAGACGACATACAATTATGTGGCCTTCGTGACGACCTCGGAAGGGGAGACTTTCTATGGCGAATTGCAGACTTTCTCGACAAGCATTGACCCAGACGGTATTGAAGAAGTCAAAGCATCGGAAGATGCAACAGAAAATGCTCGTTACGACATTCAAGGCCGCAAGATAGCCCAACCGCAGAAGGGCATCAACATCATTCGCTACTCGGATGGAAGTACGCGAAAAGTGCTGATTAAGTAAGGAACTTTTTAATTCACAATTCACAATTAACAATTCACACAAACGAGAGCCCTCTTTCCTTTCGGATTGGGGGCTCTCTTTTTATGTGCTGTTCTTTCCTCCTGAACTTGCTTCCGCTACTTCAGGCTGTCGAACTTGGCATTCTTCTCGATGGTCCAGCCTTCGCGCTTCGAGAGGCCGCAGTTCTTGCCTTTGAACATCTTGGCCGACTGCTTGTCGCCCTTCAATTGCCAGTTCAGCCAGTTCAACGCCACTACCGTAAACTCGCCACCATGTGGCTGACGGTATGTGCCGCCATGACCTACGGGATAGTTCGCTGCACAGCAGGGTACGTGCTGTATCTGGCGGAAGTCGTCCATGCCGTTTTCGTAAGCGATGTCCTCCTTGCCGCCAAGGATGTAGATGATGCTGGAGTGAATCTCCTTCAGCTTTGATTTGTCGGGCATCGGCATGCCGCCGTGAGCTTGTCCGCGATTGCTCTGCTTGAAGAGTCCGCTATTGCAAATCATCATGGTCTTGATGCGCGGGTCGGCACAGTTGTAGAGGCTTTGCAAACCACCGCACGACATGCCCGACACGCAGATGTTCTTCACGTCAATCTTGCCATAATAGGGCGAGTTCTTGTCGGCATTCTGTGCGATTGCCCAGTCGATGCTTTCAATCTGTTGCTCAGTTGTTGACATGGGACCTTGATAAGGTTTCTCCTCCATGGGAATGTAGCCCGTGGCGAGCACAAGGTAGCCGTGAGAGGCTATCTCATTGAGGAACTTGAAGTGTTCCCAAGGCGAGTTGGTACAGGCTCCGTTGCCCCAAACCAGGACGGGTAGGGGATTCTTTTTGCCAAAAGCTGAGAGGTCTTGCGGCACGAAAATGGTGTGTGCTGGCAGCGATTCTTCCTCTTTCATGATGGCCTTGTATGCACCCATTCCGCCGTCTTCCACGACAAGGCGCTTGTGCTTCGGCGTGATGCTCCACCAGTCGAAGTTGAAGAGTTTCGGTCCCTTGCGACCTGTGAAGACGAGGTAGAGGTCACGCCCCTTGCCGGCTTCATTTTGAGTTTTTAAATTTGAATTTTGAATTGGAGCTGTCAGCTCTTGCCATCGTTCCCAGCCTCCTGTGCCAGGCACTTCGAGGCGTGCAAGCAGTTCACCCTTCAGGCTGTCGATGTGCAGCTCAATCTGTCCGCCACGCAATCCACTTGCCACACGAGCTACGAACTGTGTGGGCTCATTCTGGCTGAAGTCAACGTTCTGCAACTTGATGTAGTCACCATTGTGAATATCAGATACATAGACGCCCACTTCGTCGTTCTGTTCCGTCTTCAAGCCACGGCTGAACGCCATTGTCTCTGCTTCGACCTTCCGATAAGGATTGAAGGTCTCGATAGGCTTCACACCCTCGTCTGTCGGTAGAATGGTGGGGAACGAACCGTCGGCATTGTACTTGAACTCTTCGACGGCTACACTTCGTCCAAAGCCACCGCCTCGAGGCAGCTTGCCTGTGTGGTAGAAGAAGTAGGAATGCCCCTTGTAGTCGGCCACGCCACAATGGTTGGTGAACGACTTGGTGTCGCTAAGCGGCATGATTTCGCCCGCATATTTCCACGGACCGGTAGGGTGGGGAGCCGTGCTGTATGAGATATGTTCGGGCACACCACCGGCAGCATAGAGCAGTTGGTAGGTGCCGTTCCGTTTGGTGAGCCACGGCCCCTCGACATACGAATCCTTGTATTTCTTGCCCTTCTCGCGCTTGTTCATCATGGGGCCGCCAAACGCCTCCTCGGTCATGTCGAGCCGTCCAAGCTCGCCACTATAGGAAATCATGTCGCGATTCAGCTTCAGGTAGTAACACTGCGGATTGCCCCACATGAGCCACGCCTGTCCGTCGTCGTCGATGAAGACAGTCGGGTCGATGTGATCCCACGAGCCGTTCTCGAAGAGGGGCTTGCCAATAGCGTCGCGGAAAGGCCCGACAGGCGTATCGCTGACTGCCACGCCGATAGCCATGCCGCCAGACAATTTGGAATGTGCGCAGATGTACCAGTAGAACTTGCCGTCGCGCTCCACCGTTTGCGAAGCCCAAGCCCTGTCGTCGGCCCAAGAGAAGCTCTCCAAGGCAAGGGGCGAGCCGTGGTCTTGCCAGTTCACCATGTCCTTCGTGGAATAGACGCGCCATTCCTGCATCCAAAAGAAGTCGGCGCCATCCTCGTCGTGACCCGTATAGACGTACATTGTGCCGTCGTGCACCATCGGCGCCGGGTCGCTTGTGAACCAAGTCTGGACGAAGGGATTTTGCGCCCCTGCAGGACTGAATGATAAATGACAAATGATAAATGAGAGAGAAAAGACTCTCGTGAAATGCTTGGATAAATTCATAGTATTATTGTTTATTTGTCTGCAAAGATATGAAAAAATTCAAAATTCAAAATTCAAAATTCAAGATTATTTTGTATCTTTGCATTCAAAGCGTACATCTATGAACAAGAAATACATTTCTCTTTCGCTGGCTCTCGTGATGTCTGCCACGATGTCCGGCCAGAACAAAAATGCCCCTGTGAACGAAGACGAGAGCAAAGTGCAAGCGTTTGAACTGCCAGACCTGTTGACGTGCACGGGTGGGGAACACGTCGAGACGGCAAAGCAATGGGAAAAGAAGCGCAGACCAGAGCTTCTGAAGCTTTTCAGCCAGCAGGAATATGGCGTGACGCCACGACAAACAGGCATTAAGGTAAAACATGAACTTGTATCATCTAACCCAAAGGCAATGAATGGCTTGGCAACAGAGAAGCAAGTTCGCTTTACCTTCACGGGAAAGAACAAACAAACGCATCAGGCACTCCTGCTGCTCTACATTCCTAACCATGCGAAAGGACGTGTGCCTGTAATTGTAAGTTACAACTTTCACGGCAATCAAACCACAACTTTCGAAGAAGATGTGCTGTTCTCTCCGTCTCGAGAATTGATGAAAAAGGCTGGCTCGGACAGTTGGGTGCGTGGCGAGCAGGCAAGCCGTTGGTCTTACGAACTGGCCTTGCAGCGAGGATATGCCGTTGCCACGATGAACTATCACGACATCTGTCCTGACTCGCCAGCTTTGATGGAGCATGGCATCCCTTCGCTTTTGCCGAACTATAATGTCGATTCGCGCGAGGCAAACGAGTGGGGCGCAATAGGAATCTGGGCGTGGGGCTATAGCCGAATTGCTGATTACTTGGTGAAAGAGAAGCAGATAGACAAGGATTGCATGGTGGTGCTTGGGCACTCGCGACTGGGCAAGACAGCACTTTGGGCCGGTGTGCAAGACAAGCGCTTCAAGGTTGTCATTTCGAACGATTCAGGTTGTGGCGGCGCAGCCCTCTCGAAACGTGTCTTCGGCGAGAATATCGCTCGTATTACAGGCAATTTCCCGCATTGGTTCTGTCCTGCCTTTAATGCTTATTCCGAAAATGAAGCCTCTATGCCTTTCGACCAGCACGAACTATTGGCACTTGTGGCTCCACGCCATGTCTATGTGGCAAGCGCAGAAGACGACAGTTGGGCTGACCCCAAGGGAGAGTATCTAAGTGCTTATTATGCAGGACCAGCATATCAACTTTATGATATGCAAGGCCTTCCGTCGGCTACTCAGCCTGCCGTTCACCAACCTCAGCATTATGATGTGGGCTATCACATTCGTTCAGGCAAACACGATGTCACGGCCTACGACTGGCAGTGTTACCTTGACTTCTGCGACAAAGTGTTCCAGACGAAATCCGACAGATAAAGACGCAGAAAACGCAAGCCATGAAGAAAGTTTTACTCCTAATTTTGCTGCCACTCTTTTGTGCATCGGTTGTGGCAGAACCCATACTTGATTCCTTAAAGATTCAAGGACAGATGCGACACTTTTGGATATATAAACCAGCTGGAATACAGAAGGGTGCACCTTTGGTGTTTGTGCTGCACGGATATGGCAATCCAGGTCAGCAAAGAACATGGATGAACGAGGCTGCCGAGAAGCACAAGTTCGCCATTTGCATACCTTGTGGCTGGAAAGACCCTCAGGGAAAGCCTTCTTGGAACGTTGGCTATCCATTTCAGCAAGGATGGAAAGTGGACGAAGTGGCAGGGATGGAGCAATTGGCGAAGCATGTCCAGAAGAAATATGGCTTAAGCCGAAAGAATACGTTCATGACGGGAATGTCAAATGGTGGTGAGATGTGTTATCTGACTGCTTATAGCAAGCAGAAGACCTTCAAGGCAGTGGCTCCCGTTTCCGGTTTGACAATGGAATGGATTTACCGTACAATGGATGCACCCAAGCCCATTCCACTCTTCGAGATACACGGAACGGCCGACCACACCTCGGAATGGAATGGCGACCTCGAGAACAAAGGAGGGTGGGGCGCTTATATGTCTGTGCCCATAGCCATTGGATATTGGATTGCCAAGAACAAATGCGAACACGAGACCGTCGAGCACGTCGAAGGGCTCAATAAGGAAAATGGCTGCTCCATCATCAAACATAAGTACTCGGGCGGACCTACAGGTTGCGAAGTGTGGCTGTACGAAGTAATTAATGGCCCTCACAGCTGGTTCGACCGCGATATCAATACAGGAGAAGAGATTTGGTCTTTCTTCTGCAAGTATTTAGAATGAAAATTAATAATTGAACATAAACCGTTTATAAAATGAAGAAAGTTATTTGCCTTTTGGCCATATTGGGACTGCAGAGTGTTGCTCCGATGAGTGTTTATGCATGGCATAAGCAATCGTTTGATGAAGGCTGGCGATTCCATCGCGGCGAAGCCATTAACGCGGAAGCCATAGACTTCGATGATTCGAAGTGGCGTGAGGTTATCGTGCCGCATGATTTCAGTATGGAACCAGAGGCGTATGCCCATGACTTTAGGGAGCAGACGTCTGACTGGAAGAATTGGCAGGTAGGACCATTCTCACGACTCAGTGCGGGTGACTCGGACTTGGGACAGACCGTGGGCGGCACGGGCTGGTATCGTAAGACATTTGCTCTGAATACTAGTGGCGGTTCTGTTGACAAAACACTCCAGGACAAGACATTTCGCCTACGCTTCGATGGGGTGTATAATCAAGCCGAGGTGTGGGTGAACGGGAGAAAGGCGGCAATGAACGTCTATGGCTATATGCCTTTCACGGTCGATTTGAATGGCGTCCTAAATGATAAAACGTTTCGCGATACTAAGGACGAGCGGCACGTAACAGTTGCCGTGAAGGTAGTCAACGAGGGCTTGAACAGCCGATGGTATGCGGGCAGTGGCATCTTCCGTCATGTCTGGTTGGAAACGACGGAGAAACTGCATATCGATGAATGGGACACTTATGTTGATGCCTCGGAAGTGAACGGGAAGAACGCTAAAGTTAAGGTCTCGGCAAAGATATTCAACGAGAATGCTGCGGCAGCTAACGGCACGATAAAGGTACAAATCATGGATGCAGAAGGGCGAGAGGTCGCTTCTGGAGGTACTGAACTAAACGTAAAATCTCCACGCCTCTGGTCTGTCGATTCGCCTTACCGTTATACTGCACGCATCAGTTTGCTCGATACAGATAATGTTGTTCGCGATGTCTTGGAAATCCCCTTTGGCATCCGTACTATCAACTTTTCCGCCGACAAGGGTTTCCTGCTTAACGGAAAGCCGATGAAGTTGCGAGGCGGCTGTGTACATCATGACAATGGATTGCTTGGCAGCGCTGCCATCGACCGTGCAGAAGTGCGAAAGGTGGAATTGCTGAAGGCACAGGGTTACAACGCTGTTCGCACAAGCCACAACCTGACTTCGGTTGCCTTCCTAGACGCCTGTGACAGTCTCGGTATGTTGGTTATCGATGAGTGCTTCGACCAATGGGAAGAGCCCAAGCGAAAAGATGACTACAGCAATTACTTCTCGAAGGAAAAGCAGGTCATCGTTGGCGGTAAGCCTGTTGGCATTGGTACGACAAACTTCGAGTATGATGCTGCCTTGATGGTGCGCCGAGACCGCAATCACCCCAGCGTTATCATGTGGAGCATTGGAAACGAGATAGCCCAACGCTCGGATGTGCCTCGAGGCAAGGAAATAGCACAAGCCATTGTACGAGCCATCAAAAGTGAAGACACAACAAGGCCCACAACTTTTGCCGTATGCGAATACTGGGACCGTCAGGCTCAAAAGATGACATGGGAAAAGGATTCTTATCGTGCATTTGAAAATGTCGAGGTGGGTGGCTACAACTATGGGCTTCGATATTACGAGAGCGACCACGAGAAGTTCCCCGAGCGCATCATGTACGGCTCTGAATCGTTCCCCAATGCTGTGGCAGCCATCTGGAACACTATTGAGAAGCATCCCTACATCTTAGGTGATTTCGTCTGGACAGCCATCGACTATATTGGTGAGGCGGGTATCAGTCATGCTATTGAGCGTGGCGACCGAGGACATTGGATTCAAAACCTCTCCTGGCCGTGGTTCAATGCCTGGTGTGGTGATATTGACCTGATAGGCAACAAGAAGCCACAGTCATACTATCGCGATGTTGTATGGAGACAGTGTCCCATTGCTATGGCAGTACGTCCGTCTGTAACCGATGGAGAATATGAAGATGCTGCTGGCTGGTGCTGGACGGCAGAGGAGAACCATTGGAACTGGCATGACCGCGCATATTATGATGGTAATTACCTGCCCATTGACATCCGTCCAGAGAAGTACGACAACGCCGCGCTTCGGGGCAGAATCGTTCACGACGTTAACGGTCGTCGCAGCGACTCTTTGCGCGTCAACGTATATACTCGTGAGGCTCGAGTCCGCTTGTCTATTAATGGCAAAGTAATTGGCGAACAGGATGTCAACCAAGATACCTACACTGCCACCTTCCGCGTGGCTTATGAACCCGGTGAACTGAAGGCAGAAGTGGTTCGTGGAAAGAAAGCCGAAATCAGATTTGTTACCTCTGGTGCTCCAGCTGCCATAAAGCTCGAGTCTGTCAACAAAGTCATTACTGCCTCTCATAATGACCTCGCCTATATTTATATTAAGGTAGTAGATGCTGAAGGCAATCTTTGCCCGACAGCAGAGATTCCCCTCGAAATTAAGACTTCGGGAGCTCGTCATATAGCTGTCGCAGGCACTGGCCACCCATACGACCTTCGTTCATTCCGTTCTCTCAATCCTACCTCTTTCCGCGGTCAGGCTCTTCTCATTATTCAGCCTCAAGAAGAGAAGGGCAATGTCAGCATCACCGTGACTTCGCCAAAGCTTAAGTCTCAGGAAACGTGTAACATAGATATTAAATGAATGACACAAAACTGATAATCTTCGACTTCGACGGCACGCTTGGCGATACGAGACGCACAATCGTAGCAACCATGCAGATGACTATTGCCGAAATGGTTTTGCCGGAACGGAGCGAAGCAGAGTGTGCCTCCACCATTGGACTGCCTCTTGCTGGCTGCTTTCAGGCCTTGTTCCCCAACTTAAAGCCGGAGCAAGTCCAACGTTGTGCAGAGACTTACAGGAGGATATTCTGCGAGAATGTTCAAACAATTAAGCCGCAAGCATTTCCTCATGTCGTGGAAACCCTTTCAGCCATGAAGCAAAGGGGTTTCACGCTCACGATAGCTTCGTCGCGCTCTCATGCTTCGCTGGTTGAACTTACTCGCGAACTGGGGATAGCGAATAGCATTTCCTATTTGATAGGAGCAGACGACGTCGAGAAAGCAAAGCCCAATGCCGAGCCTGTTCTGAACACGCTTGCTGCCATGAAGTTCGAGGCCAGCGAAACACTTGTTGTTGGAGATATGGCTGTAGATATTCAGATGGGCGTCAATGCAGGAGCCAAGACTTGTGGTGTCACTTGGGGCAACGGAAGCAGAGAAGAACTTCAACAGGCCGGAGCAGACGTTATCATCGACAGAATTGAAGAACTGACGGGTCTCCTTTCCTTCGCTCCGCAGACTTAGACTCTTATCTCGACAGGCTCAGTACTTGCCATATGTCAGACGACTCATCTGCTTGGCAACACGATTGCCTACGATGTGTTTGTCCTGCGGGTGAATGTCGTTGGCCTCGCCTGTGTCTTTCAGGGAGACGAGTGCAGCCTTAGGAATGCGCTCAGCAGCAATCTTCTGTTCGTTCTGGATAAGCGTCCAGCCCGTTGCGAGTTGTTTTGAACTGTGATTCATGATTCCTGGCAGTTGCACAATAACAAAGGGAACATCGTGCCCAAACTGCTGCCGCCACGACTTAGCCAACGCCGTGAGATAATCGGCATAGCGATGTGGCGTCTCGATGTTCGATTCACCCTGATACCAGACGATACCTTTGAAAGGGAAATGCTTCAAAGGTGCAATCATGGCGTTGTAGAGTGCCGCAGGGCAGTCGACAAAGTAAGTGCAACGAGGACGTTCTGGCCTAACGCAACCAATCGCCATTTGCAATGTGTCGGCAAGAGGAATAATATGTCCGCTTATCTCCAACTGGTAACGCTTGCCTGGTGTGAAATTCGGCGTGCCGTGTTGGGAAATTAGACGTGTTAAAATGTCATTTTCACCGTGTCGTAATAGACCAGACGGCACGTCGTAAATGCGCGGAGGATATTCGTAAGAAGTGCTGCCGATGAAGTGTCCGTTGATAAAAATCGAGTCAGCATCTTTCATCGCACCGAAGCGGAGTCGGGCTGGCTGTCCTGCCAGTTCAGACGGCACGTTGGCTGTGGTGTGGAACCAGTAGGAGCCATTGTGTCCGTGGCTCCAGTCGTCGAACATGTTGACACGTTTCCACGACGTGAAATCGTAATCTTCTTTGTTCCATCGGTACAGGATGCTGTCGTATTCATTCGTCTGTCTGTCCCATTCAGCAGCGGCACGTTGTTCCACGCTGTTTACCGAATCCACCCAATTTGTCTGGCAATGCCGAGGCTGAAGGAATTCGTCGGCAAAGTCGTCGAACTGTTCGAGCGTCTCCTTCGGCATCCACGCTTGCACTTGTGTGCCGCCAACCGCGCTGTTAATGATACCTATGGGCACATTGTACTGCTCCTGTAGTTCGCGTGCCATGAAATAGCAGAGCGCACTCACTTCGCCGCAGTTCTCGGGCGTAATGTCTTGCCACGGACGAACCGCCATATCGTCGTTTGGATGCAGATAATTAAACTGATGCGGAACTTTCAGGTAGCGTATGCGAGGGTTAGCGTAATCCTTCACCATTGCTGCTACGCTGTCCAAACAACGTCGGATGGGCAGCTCCATGTTTGATTGACCGCTGCAAAGGAACACGTCGCCGATGAGCACGTCGTGAATCGTATGGTTTCCAATCTGCAGTTCGTAAGGCCCGCCTGCTTGCATCTTCGGCAAGCGCACTTCCCAATTGCCATCTTCATCTGCTGTTGCTGTGGCGTGATGGTTATTCAACTCCACTTTGACTTTGCAGCCAGGAGCAGCCCAACCCCAAATGGGAATACGTGCATCACGTTGCAACACCATTCCGTCGCAGAACATGCGAGGCAGCCGAATGTGCTGTACTTGTGGTAAGGCCTGTGGGTTAGGGGCGCGGTAGTTGTCCATTCGCAATCGGAAGGTCTGCAGTTCCTGAAGCGTGAACACTGTGGGGAGTGAGCCTTGAGGCAATGGCATTCGCGAGAACGTTTGGAAATACAACAAGCATGCATCGCGCCACCACTGAGCATCATCGGCCTGACGTTGGAGTCGCCACAGCTGCTCTTCGTAGCGCTTGCGGTCAACATAGGGCCTGACTTTTTGCCAGATACGAACGAAGTCCTGCGCTTCCGTCACACCATGGTCGTAGTGGCGGCACAGGTGTTCCCAAAGCGTCTGCCCATCGTTCATCCGATAGTTCCATGCCACATGGTGAAACCACAGCAGAAGAGACTCAGGACATGTCTCCAGATTGTTATACAAGGAACGCAACGGCTCGGGATATTGTGCCACATTGTGCGAGCCTTTGGCACCCAATTCTGTATGGTCGCTGCGATTAAAGCCTATGCCAATTGAATCGGCACGGTGATAATAACGAGGCAGCCAGTCCTCGCGCCACCCAGCACGTTCGCACCACGGCTCTGGTCCGTAGTGATGGTCTGCAGCAAAGATGTGGTGCAGCCCCATTGGCATCATATAGTTCACCAACGCTTCGTGACTTCGCATGAGCAAGTCCGTCACAGGACCAACAAAACGTTCATCGCTCGAATAATTCTCGCGAAGGAAATCCTTTGCAATCTGGCGAGGCTCTGTTGTTGGGTCACACGCTAGACGTCCGAACCCATACCAGTTGGCCATAGCAAGCGGATTGGCTGTCCAGTTCTCAGCATCTCCTGTGTTGGCCACGCCTGCCACTCCTTCCAGCTGTACGCCTTGAGCTGCCAGTTGCGCAAAGAATTCGTGCCACATAGGTATAAGAAAACAAGTGTGGATGCTGTGCCCCGTGTATTCCTGAGTGATTTGCAGTTCCGCCATCATGCGTGTCCGTTTCATGGCAAAGAAAAGTGGCGACACAGGTTCGCGTGGCTGGAAGTCGATGGGACCGTTCTTTATCTGCAGAATCACGTTTCGTGAAAATTTGCCGTCGAGTGGCAAGAACTCCAGCAACGCTTGGCTAGCACGGTCATCACCCGTCGGTGAATAGACAAAAGCACGCCAAATCACGATGCCACCATGTCTGTCCAGCGCCGCTGCCAGCATGTTCGCGCCCTCGGCATGACTGCGTCCATAGTCGGCAGGACCAGGTTCGCCCTCGCTGTTCGCCTTTACAAGGAAGCCACCAAAGTCGGGAATCAGGCTATATATCTCGTCAGCCTTCCGCCTCCACCACTCCTGAACACGTTCGTCATTCGGGTCAGCCGTATCCACCTCGCCCAAAGCTTTTGGCGAAGCAAAGTTGACCGACAGATACACACGTACGCCAAAGGGCCGCAACACATCTGCTATGCGAGCCACTCGCCTGAGCATATCTGTCTTAAGCATCAAGGGCTTGGCATTCACGTTGTTCAGCACCGTGCCATTGATGCCATAGTCACGCTGAAGACGTCCGTACTCCTCGTAGCGCTTGCGAAGCTTTCTCGGCAGGCTTCTCCGATTGTCAGCAGGAATCTCTTCCCATTTCCAGAGCGAACGGCCTGCATAGCCACGTTCCACCGTTCCGTCTGGATTGTCCCAATGATTCATCAGCCGCAGCCGGAAGCCATTTCCCGACGACGTCGATGACTCTGCTTCTGCCACCATTACTGCCATCACAAGCAGCAAAAACAAACAAAACAGCTTTTTCATGCAACAAAAAGTTATTTGCCCACGCAGGAAATAAACATCATTGATTATCAGATAGTTAGGTGTTAAACGATAGAAAAGTGCAAAAACTGCTCAAAATAATTTTCAAAAATCGCATTTTTAACGTATTTAACATTTATTAAATAGGAACATGCTCTAAGTAGGCCCAAAATGGGCAAAACATAGTGTTTAAGCTGCTTTTGGAGGAGTATTCAACCTTTCCTAAATTATATATTATGGTCTTTTGTTCTTTCATTCGGTTGATTGTTTCGTTAAATGTTGATATTTTCTGCTCAATATTTTGTGGCGAAAAAGTAAGCGTTTTACACCCTTTGACTTGTCCGCCTGGATGAATCGAGCAGATATTTCAGAGAACTGAG
>Ga0310695_10002898_pt1 | contig 34952 bp, 25 predicted proteins | sample RumenRJG_04DNA_FD_203882 | JGI IMG/M metagenome (GOLD analysis project Ga0310695, IMG submission 203882) | Bovine rumen microbial communities from Lethbridge, Alberta, Canada - RJG_04 (v2) (version 2) | ecosystem: Host-associated > Mammals > Digestive system > Stomach > Rumen | place: Canada... | reverse complement strand
CAGGATGCCCAGCAGCGTGGCGATGGGCCACTCATCATAGATGTCCCAGAACTTGTCCAGCCACGACTGCTCATAGGCATTTGGACGGCTGTCAAGCATCATCGGGCTGGACAACTCGGCGGCACTGACATCGGTATTCACTTCGGCCTCTCCCTGCTGGCCGAAGGCAGTGTCCGGCGACTGAATCGGCACAGCCATATAGTCGCCAGTGGTCATGGTATCGACCGACACCCCACCGCCTTGGGCGGATAAGACATTGGAAGAGGGGGTGGCACATGCCCAGGAGGCGGTCACCATCAGCAGGACTGCCACCAACAGTTGCCTGATGTCATGCAACATCATCACATCAAGTGTTGGGAAAGAGGTCGGGCATCGACTTCTTCTGCTGGTCATCGACTGTCAGATACTCACGCTCGCCAAAGTGCAGCATGCTGGCGACAAACGAACTGGGCCACTGGCGCACGGCGCGGTTCATCTTGGTGGCCGAGTCGTTATAGACCATACGACTCAGACGCACATTCTCCTCATAGCCACGTATCGAGTCCATCGTCTTGAGGAACATGCCATCGGCCTTGAGGTTGGGATAAGCCTCGCTGATGGCCATCAGGCGCGAGAACACGCTGCTCAACTCGCCCTCCTGGGCATTGACATCGGCAGCGGTGGTGATGTTGGTCTGACGACGCTGTGCAATGACATTGATCAGTGTCTCGCTCTCGTGCTTGGCGTAGGCACCTGCCGTCTTGGCCATCGCCAGCAGGGCGTCCCAACGGCTGTTGAGTTGCACCTCGATTTGGCCAAGGGCGTTCTTGCAATTCTCGTCAAGGGTGACCAGCGAACGCTGGGTACTGAACACATACAGGGCAATGGCAATCACGATAAAGATGACCAGCCCCAACAGGATAACTAATGCTGCAATCATAGTATTTGTAATTAATAGAGTGAATATTTTCAGACCACAAATATAGCAATATTAACTGAATTGACCAAATTTTGTCCAAGCCGAATGCAGAGCAGGAGCCTGTTCATGCTATGCTGAGGCGCAGCCAAAATTATTTAAATTTTGTGCAAGCCGAATGCAATGCTTGCCATAGCCGTTAAGATCTCTCACGCTGATTGCGCGGATTGGTTGACTCATGCAGATCACGCGGAATTATTTGAATAAAACAACTCGAACAACTGACACAACATAAATGATAGTCCAGTGTCATCTTCAATTCTTTATAGCGGGTGTTCAGGCAGTAGATGTAGCGGTTGTAGATGGGTGTTGTCGGGAGCCTGAACCAGCGGGTCGGGATGCTGCATGGCATTAAACGATTGCGCTGGTCACGCATCGGGACGAGCAGTGACTGCAGTTCACTGAAGGCATACGGCTTCGCAGTGCCGTAACCGTACTGCCCCGCGTCTGTCTGCAACAGTATGTTACCCTTGCCATCGTAGCAGTGGTGGAACTGGTGTTAATTATGATATATACAATAAGTTTGTTAGTCAAGAATTGTGTATATATATAGGTAGAAAGAATTAAGGATCTTTTCCATATCAACGGTGCTACAATCTAATGACTTTAAATACTCATACCACAAAGCGCATGCATTATCACGGCTAATTGCGTTATATTGAGCAATGTCACCATTATTGGTTTCATCTAATAAACTTATGATGTCGTTACCTGCAAAACCAGCAATTCTATAAGGTCTACCACTCAGCTTGTCAACAATGAATAGATAATGATGGGTAGAATTGGTGTCTGTTGCGAGAAATGCTTGAGGCTTGATTCCATATCTGCGCATTGTCAACGAACTATGAGATTTTTCCTTTATCTCAGTAATACTATAAGTGCCATCAGTGCAGGAATTGCCCATATCATATACGTTCATGTCTCGACACAGCAACAAATGAAACAGATACTCTATATTGCAACCTAAGGCCATGCTTTCAGTAATGGAGAGCAGAGGCAATATAAATAATATTATCAATTTTTTCATAAACTAATTTTCGGTTATGGTAATGTAAGTTTTAGATTCATTTAAGCGTCTCATATAACTATTGTGATATTCATGTAATATGCGCAATGTGTTTGGATCATAAGAACTTACTGTGTCGTTTAATATTGAAAATCTTTTTCCAAATGACATTTTATCGATATTGAACGAATTCGCGATTTCTTTCAGGCTAATCTCTGGAAACTTTGACTTGATTTCTTTCAAAAAAGAATAGGTATCATCAAGATGAAACCCTGAAATCCTATACACTGATCCATTAATATGATTGAATGCAATAACTGCATTCACATCCGAGTCCTTTGCGCTAGGATATATGAGTCGGTCTGTACATGAGGCATTAATAATCAGGCTGTCCATGCGAAAAAAAACATAGTCCTCGAGAAACTGATGGTTGGAATGTCCCAGCCTTGAGGTGATTATTGTTGTTTTTGCTGTGTCCATTATTATTTCGGGAGGAAAATCAGGATAACTTCCATCTAGTGCAATCAATAAGCGGAATATATTATTCGCATTCTTTGGATTGTCACTAGGACTTGCCGACAATGGATAAAAAAGCAGTAAAAGTAGCACCAATAAACATCTCATGGTGGGGGTGCGGCCCAGCAGGGTGGTGCCTTCCAGCGTCAATGGACTTCGCCTTAGCATAGCGCGAGCAAATTCTCGATCAGCATTCGGTTCACGCCACTGGTCCTTGATGCCGTAGTGATGGGTGCTGTCGATGTTTATTTGACTAGAAAACCTCATTTTCCGTAATATAACCTGAGTTTGACAAAAACTAATTAATTGTAATTAGGCAACTAGCGGTATTCTTGGTGATTTTGTAGTGCAAAAAACATAACTAGAAACAACCGCTATGTCTCCTGATGACAAAATTATATAAATTTCTTTAGATGTGCAACGATTTCAGCAAAGTTTTTGACAAAACTGTTGACCAAAATGCTATAACCAGTAGTTGCAAAACAAAGAAGCGCAAGTGTCATCGCGATAGCATGATGTGGGATGCCGAAATAATGAGCATTCTGATTCTTTTCACCATTCCGGATAACGATGCCTGAAACACTTCTACCTCAATTGCAATCGACAAACAACCCGCTATCTTTTTATATTTTCGTCGACTCACGTTATAAATGATGCAATTTCCACATAACTCCCTAACTACTTCAGAAACTTGAAGCATTAAAAAAACAGAAGCCCGGCTAGCGTTGAATGGCTGCCGGGCAGTGCGTCAGGGGGTGGGAAGAGGTGGACTCGAACCACCGAACCCGAAGGAGCGGATTTACAGTCCGCCGCAATTGCCGCTATGCGATCTTCCCAACATCATTGCGACTGCAAAGGTAATCATTTCCGGTGGAACAGGCAGCAGTTTTCCTTAAAAAAATTTATCACAAGCCGTTTTTTTGCCCAAATCGCCCCGCAGTGTGGCAACAAATGACTAACTTTGTGGCAACGAATGAAACTGCGGCATCTGGACATACTCAACTACAAGAATATCGCCGAGGCGAACTTGGACTTTGCCGACGGGGTGAACTGCCTGATTGGCAACAACGGGATGGGCAAGACCAACGTCCTGGATGCCATCTATTACTTGAGTTTCTGCCGCAGTTACACGGCTCAGACCGACCAGTCGACCATACGTCACAACGAGCCCTACATGATGCTGCAAGGCACCTATGACCGCCGCGATGTCGAGGAGCAGGTGACGGTATCGCTGCAGCGCGGGCGGCGCAAGGTGGTGAGGCGCGCCGGCAAGGACTACCAGCGGCTGAGCCAGCACATCGGGCTGCTGCCGGTGGTGATGATCTCGCCCATCGACCAGAACCTGATCGGCGGTGCGGGCGAGGAACGCCGCCGCCTGATGGATCAGATTATCTCGCAGGGCGACAAGGAGTATCTGGATGCGCTCATCCGCTATGGCAAGGCAGTGGAGCAACGCAACTCGATGATACGCAACGAGATGCGCGACCCGCTACTCTATGAGACTGTCGAGGCAGTCATGCAGCAGACCGCCACCGTGATACACCAGCGGCGGGGCGAGTTTGTCGAGCAATTCACGCCCATCTTTATGCACTACTACACGGCCATCGCGGGCGAGCACGAGCAGGTGAGCCTGACCTACAACAGCCCGCTCACGGGCACCACAATGCATGACCTGCTGGCTGCCAACCGCGAGCGTGACATGGTCATCGGCTACACCACGCGCGGCGTGCATCGCGACGACATCGAGTTGCTGCTGGGCGACTGGCCCATGCGGCGCACGGGCTCGCAAGGGCAGTGCAAGACCTACACCCTGGCCTTGAGGCTGGCACAGTTCGACTTCTTGCGGCGTGTCACGCCTGTGACCCCCATCCTGCTGCTCGATGACATCTTCGACAAGCTGGATGCGCACCGCGTTGAGCGCATTGTCGAGGTGGTGTCGAGCGACCGATTCGGTCAGATCTTCATCACCGACACCAATCGCACGCACCTGGATCACATCATGCAACGCATGCAGGGCGACCACCGCATGTTCATCGTCACCGACGGTCAATGCCACTGTGCCGAGAAAGGGGGTGAGCCGTGAAGCGCACCGAGGCACAAACCATCGGACAGATTGTGCAGAACTTTCTGCACGAAGAGCACCTTGATGCCCGCCTTGACGAACTGCGTGCCAGCACGCTGTGGCCACAAGTGGTGGGCTACGGCATCAACCGCTACACCGCCGCCCGCACTGTCGCCGGCGGGGTGATGACGGTGCACATCACATCGGCACCGTTGCGCAACGAACTCATGCTCATGCGCTCGAGCATCATCCAGCGCATCAACGATGCCCTGGGGCGCGAGGTCATCCATGAGATTGTCTTCAAGTAGGACCGATAAGGGTTTTCGGTTTTCAGTTTTCAGTTTTGACCGAGAACCGACAACCGACAACTGAAGACCGACAACCGACAACTGATAACCGACAACTAATTAAAAAAATATTTATCTGACTAACAGTGAAAGAAATAGCAACCGTTGAGCGACCCTTCAAGTGCCACACGGCCATCCAGATGCGATTTAACGACATCGACATGCTGGGGCACCTCAACAACACAAGTTACTTCGAAATGTTTGACCTGGGCAAGAACGACTACTTTGTCAAGGTCAAGCAGGGCTACATCGAGTGGACCAAACCCTCGCTGATGATTGTGCACATGGGCATTGACTTCATGGCACAGACAAGATTCTATGAGCACGTCGAGGTGCTGACGCAGTGCACCCACCTGGGCGACAAGAGTGTGCACATGCTGCAGCAACTGGTCAATGTCGATACTGGCGAGGTCAAGTGCCAGTGCCAGAGCGTGCTGTGCTACTTTGACATCGAGACGAGCACTCCTGCCACCATCAGCGACGAGTGGCGACGCGACATCGCAGCCTATGAGGGAGTTGATCATTTATAAGTTAATCGTTACAAGTTGTCTCAATAATCCCAACAATGATCAGAGAGAAAATGCAAGAAATCCTTGCAGCAGAAAGCAAGGCCATAGCCAACATACCGGTCACTGACGGATATGAACAAGCAGTGAACCTCATTGTCGAGCATGTGCACAAACAAGGCGGCAAACTCGTCACCTCGGGCATGGGCAAGTGCGGACAGATTGCCGACAACATCGCCACGACATTCTCGTCGACTGGCATTCCGGCCATCTTCCTCCACCCCAGCGAGGCGCAGCACGGCGACCTGGGCATATTGCAGCCCAACGACGTGATGCTGCTGCTGAGCAACTCGGGCCGAACGAGCGAAATCGTCGCACTGGTGCAACTGGCACACAACCTGTATCCGCAACTGCCCTGCATCGTCATCACCGGCAACGACAAGAGCGAGTTGGCGGGGCTGGCCGATGTCTGCCTATGGACCGGAGGGGCGCCCGAAGTGTGCCCGCTGGGGCTGACCCCCACAACATCGACCACGATGATGACGGTCATGGGCGATGTGCTGGTGGTGAGCACCATGCTGACCACAGGCTTCAGCCGCGAGGACTACGCCAAGCGCCACCACGGTGGCTACCTGGGCCAGAAAGCCCGACAATAGTTGGTGGCTCCAAGCACATCTTAATTCTAAATTCTTAATTCTAAATTATAATCAGAATGCGCAAGATTATAGCCATCGGCGAATCGGTGCTCGACACCATGTTTGTTGACGCGAAGCCCATCAAGTCGTTTGTGGGCGGTCGCATTGCCTGTGCCGCCGCTTCGTTGGGCAGCCTGGGTTTGCCCACAACCATGCTCAGCGAGTGCACCACCGATGCGGTGGGCGACATCATCATGAACTATCTCTCGAGCCATGGCGTGGACACCAGCCTGGTCGACCGCTATCCCGACGGAGCCACACCATTCTCGGCCATCTTCCCCAAGGGCTCGGGCAAGCAGATTGTCAACTATGGCTCCTATCCCAAGACACGCTTTGACATCGTGTGGCCACGCATCGACGAGAACGACATTGTGCTTTTCGGTTCGCTCTATGCCATCGATGTGCCCCAACGCAAGCGACTCTACGACCTGCTCAAGTATGCCGTCGAGCGCCGTGCTATCCTCATCTATCTGCCCGGTTTCCAGCATGGCATCAGTTTCCGTCTCACCAAGGTCATGCCGCACCTGCTCGAGAACCTCGAAATCAGCGATATTGTCATCGCCCATGAGCAGGACATACACGACATCTTCCCTGGCGAAGCGGGCGATGAGGCCTATCACGGACACATCGAGTTCTATTGCCGCAACTATGTGCACCTGACCCGATCGCTGGGCATGGTCATGTATTCGCGCGAACTGGAATTGCCCGCCGAGACTCCCGCCACCGAGAATCTGCTGGGATGGCAGGCTGGACTCACGGCAGGCATCATCGCTCAGTTGCTGCAGCGCGACATCACACGCGATGCCCTGCGCACCCTCGATGTCGCCACCTGGCGCGAGATCCTGCTCCAGGCACGCAACATGGCCGAGAAGGCTGCCGCAAGCCCCGAGAACTGTCTCTAATCGTTAAATCAAATCACGAAGCAAAGTTGAAGCCCTTACTCCTCGAGTCGGCGTTCCCGACACTGCACAACGACATGACCATTGCCGTGGCTCAAATCGAGTCAACAGGCCAGATGCCTGTCACCGAAGGTCTCGAACCGCCGGTGGTGCTCGACATGACCATGAGTTATGTACTGTTCCTGGTCAAGGACCAGCGAACCACAGCCGCCATGCAAGCCATCGAGTATCTCGTCTATGCCGACGACAACGACCGGCTGCCGTTGCTCTACGCCTCATGGCTGTGGCTGGCTCGCATGACACTGATGATTGCCGATGGCCAACCCACCCTGGCGCTGAGCAGTGCCGAGAGTGCCTTGCAACAACTCACCGAGATCACCAGTAAGAAGGGGGAAGACTTCCAAGCGCAATTGGCCGGCATTCTCTACAATCTGGCCATGATACACCACACCACTGGCGACGGCAGCCGAGCAGCCAAAGAACTGACCCGTGCACAGAAACTCTATGAGCGACTGGCCAGCCGCAATGACGCGCGCTTCTCGGCCATGCTGCTCTATGCGGTCGAAGCGTCGACCGACATCATCCAGTCGCGCACCAAACAGATGAATGTGCTGGCACACTACCAGAGCACTACCGAACTCTACACCGCCATGCTGGAACAAGGAGGCGATGCCGGGCAGACCCGTGAAGCGCTCACCGCTCTGGTCGACTCGCTCAAGAACGAGGGCGACATCATGCTGCAGATGGGCAATGGCCGCAATGCCGTGAAATACTTCACCAAGGCATTGCGCTATCAGAAGAAACTGGGAGAGCCACTGGGGCACAAAGATCTGGTTCTGTCCATCGGGCTGGCCAAGGGGCTGATGCGACTCATCAATCGACGCGCCGCTGCCGAGCAGTTGCTCACCTCGTTGCTGCCGCTGGCCCGACGCCTGCAGGCTCACAACGAGGTCATCGAAATCGAGAACCTGCTCCTGGGCAAGAACAAGAACAACAGCATCATGACCTTGCTCAAGGGCATCTTTTGAGACTTGACCAACACACAATCGCCCCCCTCTCCTGCATCAACGAGGAGAGGGGGGCGACTGCTTAGTGCAATCTGCTATTTACCCAGCATGATATTAATGGCGGTATTGACATCGGCGATGTCGACCATCAGGTCACCCTCGGTGACGTATGCACGGCTGCCGTAGTTGTCGGCACTGTCCTTGCCCAACATGATGTTGATGAGGATATTGACATCGGTGATGTCGACCACGCCATCGGCGTTGACATCGCCACGAGTGCCCAGCAGAGTCACACGCTCGATGTTGCTCTTGACCGAATGCGTGTCATCGACATAGACAGTCTCAACCTGATACTTGTAGGTGCCGCCTGCAATCAGATTGGTCACATCATAGTAGGTGTCGGTGATACCCTCAATGACCCGTGCCAACGAGTCACCCTGCTCGACAACAGCCAACAGCGGGGCGTCTTCCTTGACATTGACATCGCCGGCATAGACCTTGATCGACGTGATTTGAGGATAGTTGACGGCCTTGAAGGTCAGCGACTCGGTGGCATTGGCATCAAGCAGATAGGTGTAGCGGTTCACAATATTACCCATTGTCATGGTCTTGGTGTCCTGGCTGCCATTGGCTGTGACCTGCAGGGATGCCACACCGTAGGAGTTGATATTGTAGGATCGGCCTTCGACCACGACCGAAATCTTGTCAAACTTCTTGGCGATGTCATACTCGCCTGTGGTGAGCGTGTCGCCCAGCAGGATGGCACCGTTGACAACATAGAATGGACTATTGGCATGCCAGCCCTGTGGCAAGTATTGGTCGGCTTCCTCGCCACCCAAATCCTTGTAGGTGGGAATAACGTGACCGTTCATCACTGCTGTGTAGCCACTGAAGTCGGCCTCTTGCAGCATCTCGGCGAGCGTGACAGGACGCACATAGTTGACATAGAGGTTGTAACTCTTGACATTCTCGGCAGGTGTACCGTCGGTCCAGTGGGCACGGAATGATGTAGCCGTGACCGTCTCGGGGTCGACGGGCTGCATGACTGGAGTCTCTGCCACAATTTGGCCTATGCCCGAAACATTGACCATGATGGTGTCGACACCCGGGCAAGCCACCGTGATGCTGGCGCTGTATTCGCCCAACTCAGTGGGACTGAACGAAACCGTGACAGGCTGCATCGACTTCACCTGGTCGGGAGTGAACTCGGTCTTGTTGATGGCAAACAAGCCCGTCTCGTCATTGAGCGTGAGCACTATGTTCTCGGGCAAAGACACGCCTTTAACCCAGAAGGTTGCAGACGTAGTATTGCCTATCTGAGCATTGAGCTTGACGCTACTGGGGGTCACCATGAGTTCGGGATCAGGTGCCTTGACATACCACAACGACGCTGTTCCGTCGTCATTGAGCTTGATGTCGGTGACAGGCTTGTTGAGTGTGCCTGCACCACCTGTCGTCGAAGCCAGCGAGCCATTAGCATACATGTTCAATCGCATGGCAGGCTTGCTGGTGGACGTGAAGTTGTGATTCTCCTCACCCCACAAGTCGGTTCTCTCGCTACTGGAACTCTGCGTGTTGTCGGCAGGCATGAATGTCGCCAACTGGATGATGTTGTTGTTGGGTGTATTTTCTTCCCAACGGCTAGGGATATAAGTGAAATGGGTGATGAGCACGCCCTCGTCGGCAATATACTCATCCCAGCCCTGCTTGCGGCGATTCTCAAGGATGAAGTACTCGTTTTCGTTCAGGTTGCTGGTAATCTTGATGGCCTGATCGCTCTCCAGGCTCTTGGTATTGAACACGGGCAGCGTGTAGTGCGTATTCTCAATGGGCTCGATATAGTCAATCCAGCTCATGAAGTTCTTCTCGTAGGCACTATAGCCGATGGGAGTGTCACCCGAGATGTCCCCGCCATTGTAGCAGCCGCTATTCATCAGGCTCCAGCCGCCCATGCCGTAGCGTCCGCTAGCATAGGTCGTACAGTAGAAGTCGGGCAGACCCAGGCAGTGCGAGAACTCGTGGCAGAAGACACCAATGCCATCAAGCGCGGTACCGTAGTCGCTCGCACCATAGGTTTCGTTGAACACGGCAAAGCGGTTAATGGTCACGCCGTTGCGGTATCGAGGACCCGAGCCGTCGCCATAGTATTCACCGGCATCAAGTTGCCACTGGCATGGCCACACAGACTCACGCACACTGGATTGTGCCTCACCCACACCAGCATAGACCACGATGCACACGTCGGCCTCGCCATCGCCATCGTTGTCATAGAGGCTCCAGTCGATATCATCACCAGCCTTGTCGATGGCATCGCACACCATCAGGGCCACACCACAGTCATCGCCGTGTGAGTCGTTGCCCCCATAGGTGGCACGCGTGCTGGGCAGGTCATAGATGCCATAGATGTCAAACTGTGGTGTATATTTCCCGTTCGACTGATCGGTGAAGTATTGCAGCACACTCTTGGCATCGGTCTTGTAGTGAGCCTCAAATTGCTCCTTGGTGTTGACCATCTGCTTGTCGGTGTACTGCACCAGAATGATGGGCACGCGGGGGCTACCCATGGTGGGCACCTGAGTCTGACCCACCTTGCGCGGACGAGCCGCAGCACGGCGAGCCTTGGCGCGGGCTGGCTCGGTCATGGCCTGCTTCATCGAGGCCTTCTGAGCCTGGATGAAACTGAGTTCGGCAGCACTGCGCGAGGTGGCATCATGCGCCATCACGCGCGACACGCCAGCAGTGGTCATGTAGTAGAAGTCACCGTTATCATTGTTCATGACGGGCATCCCGTCCTGAGTGACATAATAGTGGAAAAACTCGTCACCCATCTGCTGGACGGTAATCTGCGAGCCATCGGTCTGGGTGAACGTACGGAAGCCGGGCTTGGCGGGAACGGCCACCATAGCGACCCACACAGCCAGCACGAGCATCATCGTTGCAATTGTCCTTTTCATCTCAAAGATATGATTTGTTAATGATTAGTCCGAAAGATGTTGCAAAAGTACTGAAAAAACTACAAACTCAGGCAGCATGACTACCAAAAATAGCAATTACATGGAATAATACAAAAAAACAACTTCCCCTCCTGACAACCAGAAAGGGAAGTTGTGACATTGCGCAGGGCTTCGATTTTACTTGCCCAGCATGAGGTTAATCGCCGCGTTAACGTCGGCGATGTCGACCACCTGGTCGCCCTCGGTGACGTAGGCGCGACCATCATAGTTGTCGGCACTGTCCTTGCCCAGCATGATGTTGATGAGGATATTGACATCGGCGATGTCCACCTTGCCGTCATTATTCACGTCTCCACGCAGCCCGGCCGAGGGATCAAACAGGGTAACGGTCTCAACATTGCTGGCATCGCTCTTGGTGTCGTTGATATAGACAGCCTCGACCCAGTAGTTGAATGTGCCATAGCCCGACAGATCGGCAACGGTGTAGTTCAACTCGGTGATGCCCTCGATGACGCGATGCAGCGAGTCGCCCTGCTCAACAGCAGCCAACAGTGGTGCGTTGACATTCTCCTGGCTGTACTCGCCGGCATAGACCTTGATCGAGTAGACCTGCACAGGCTTGCCACTGGCTGTGGTCATCGTGATGCTCGATGTGCTTGAAGCATTGCCTTCCAGCACTTGTACATACTGCTTTTGATCAGTTGTTACCGTCACATTGTTGCTCTTGACCTCGGTGTTGCCATCCATCACCTTGACGGTGAGGTTAGTGCCCGATGTCTGTGCCTTTGCGTCAATGACCAGCGTCACCTTGCCGTTGTATGCGCTCAAGTCAAACTGCGGTGTTACCAACTTACCGGCCTCGTCGTTGCCGTCCCAACCACTCTGGCGGTCGCCAATTTGCATATAGCCCTGGTGGCTGTAGATGTGCTCGCCTGTCCAGCCCTCAAGACCATAGTTGCCCAGGCTTGACGCTATGTCAGTAAAGTCCGTCCAGTACCAGAAGGTCTCAGAGACATCCTGCCATGATGCGAAACTCTTGTCATAGAGCAGACTGTACTGGGGCTTGTAGTCGACATGCAGCGTGTAACTCTTGACATTCTCGGCAGGTGAGCCATCGGTCCAGTCGGCGCGGAACGAGTGAGGAGTGATGGCGGTGGCATCGGCAGGCTGCATCACGGGCAACTCCGACTCGATGAGACCTTGACCGGCAAGAGTGACCGTGAGGGTATCCACACCCTCGCACACGATGTCGACCGTGGCATCATAGGCGATCATTGCCTGAGGCCTGAAGGTCACAGTGACCGGTGCGCCATTGGTCATTTCGGTAGCAGTGAGTGTAGCCTTGTCAAGGGCAAACACGCCGCTCTCGTCGCTGAGTTGCAGCACCACATCCTTGGGCATATCCTTGCCTTTGACGGTGAATGTCGCCGTCTGTTCGCTGCCCATGCCCGCCTTCATCGACAGATTCTCGGGTGTGACCGAGAACTGAAGTTTTGAGTACCAGAACGAAGCCGTTCCGTCGCTATTGAGTGTAATCTCGGTGACCGGCTTGTCGAGCGCGCCTGCACCACCTGTCGTCGATGCCAGCGAGCCATTGGCACGCATATTCAGCACCATGGCAGGTGTACTGGTCGGCGTCAACTCGTGGTTGTTCTCGCCATAGAGGTCGTTGCCCTCGGTGTAGTCGCTGGCAGTGTTGTCGGCAGGAATGATGGTTGCCAACTGCATGACCTCGTTGTTGGGCGTGTTCTCTTCCCAGCGGCTGGGCACATAGGTGAAGTGGGTGATGAGCACACCCTCGTCGGCGATATACTGATCCCAGCCCTGCTTGCGGCGGTTCTCAAGGATGAAGTACTCGTTTTCGTTCAGGTTGCTGGTAATCTTGATGGCCTGATCGCTCTCCAAGCTCTTGGCATTGAACACGGGCAGCGTGTAGTGCGTATTCTCAATGGGCTCGATATAGTCAATCCAGCTCATGAAGTTCTTCTCGTAGGCACTATAGCCGATGGGGGTGTCGCCACTGACGGCACCGCCATTATAGCAGCCGCTGTTCATCAGGCTCCAGCCGCCCATGCCGTAGCGTCCGCTGGCATAGGTCGTGCAGTAAAAGTCGGGCAGACCCAGGCAGTGCGAGAACTCGTGGCAGAAGGTGCCGATGCCATCCATCGTGGTGCCATAGTCGCTCGAGCCAACAGTCTCGTTGAACACAGCAAAGCGATTGATGGTCACACCATTGCGCGTGCGGGGGCCGTCGCCGTCGTTCCACGCCTGTCCCGACTCCAGATCCCACTGGCAGGGCCAGATGGTCGACTTGGCGGCACCCTGTGCCTCGCCCGGGCCAGCATAGACCACGATGCACACGTCGGCCTCGCCATCGCCGTCGTTGTCATAGAGGCTCCAGTCGATCTCATCACCAGCCTTATCGATGGCATCGCACACCATCAGGGCCACACCTTGGTCATTGCCCTGGCTGTCGTTAGCGCCATAGGTGGCACGGTTGCTAGGCAAGTCATAGATGCCGTAGATGTCATATTGCGGCGTGTACTTGCCGTTGGACTGGTCGGTGAAGTATTGCAGCACACTCTTGGCGTCGGTCTTGTAGTGAGCCTCAAATTGCTCCTTGGTGTTGGCCATCTGCTTGTCGGTGTACTGCACGAGCAGGATGGGCACGCGGGGACTGCCACTGGTGGGCACCTGCGTCTGCCCCACCTTGCGCGGACGAGCCGCAGCACGGCGAGCCTTGTCGCGGGCTGGCTCGGTCATAGCCTGCTTCATCGAAGCCTTCTGAGCCTGAATGAAACTGAGTTCGGCAGCACTGCGCGAGGTGGCATCATGCGCCATCACGTGCGACATGCCAGCACTGGTCATGTAGTAGAAGTCACCGTTATCATCGTTCATGACGGGCATCCCGTCCTGGGTGACAAAATAGTGAAAGAACTCATCACCCATCAGTTGGACGGTGATTTGCGATCCGTCGCGCTGGGTGTGGGTCACAAACCCAGGCTTGGCGGGAACGGCCATTGCTGCACTCCACGTGCACAACAGGGCCATCGAGATTGAGAGTAATTTCTTCATAGAGTTATCATATAATAGATTGGTTATACTGAAACACAAGTTGCAAAAGTACATATTTTATATCTGAAACCGCACATTCGGCCCCACAAATAGTCGCTTTTTATGATTTTTTGATAATCCACCCAACAAAAAACAAGCAAAATCATGGGAGGGTAAATAACGCATTTCACCTCAAAAATTGCCAACAATGCGTGATAACAAATCAGTTATTTTGTTAAAAAGTGTAATTTTTGTCATTTTTTGATTTCAAAAATTAAACATTGTCGGGTGCCGTAAACGCTTTACTGGGGGGACTTAAGGCACGATTGTGCATAACAAATGCTAAAAGATGCAAATGTTTAAAGGTGTTTCACAAGTTTGCACGCTAGGCTGACAATCAGTATCTTTGTAGCATGAAAGTTAAACAAAGCATTACAAACCGCCTCAAGGCAACCCGATCGACATTAATTTTCTCCTTATTAATAGTGGCCTCCTGCATCGGCTTCAATGCCAACGCCCAGGAGTTGGTCGCACGCAAGCACGGTACGGTCATGGAACAGATGGAGCAGTCGTCACTGCGCCAGAATCAGCGTAGCGTCATCAGCGAGTTGCTGAGTTACGCATTCAAGTTCCGTGGCGTGCCCTATCGCCATGGTGCCATGTCGCCCCGCGCCTTCGACTGCTCGGGCTTCACCAGTTATGTGTTCAAGCAGTTCGGCATCACCCTTGACCGCCGCAGCAGCGCCCAGATTCATGACGGCCGCCGCATCTCGCGCAAGGACTTGCAGCCCGGCGACCTCGTGTTCTTCAACGGTCGCGCCATTGGCAGCCGCATCGGCCATGTGGGCATTGTCACCGAGGTTGACCAGAATGGTCAAGGTGGATTCAAGTTTATCCACGCTGCCGTCCACAGCGGCATCACCGAGAGCCACTCCAGCGAGAAGTACTACAGCCCCCGCTACATGGGTGCCTGCCGCGTGATTGAGTAACCTCAACCCATCCCCGACACAAAGCAAATCCCTGCCGCAGATTGCGGCAGGGATTTGTTTTTGTCTCCACAACGCTGAGCCCAATCGGCATGAGATCCCAAAATCAGCGAAATCAACGTGAGATCAAAATCAGTGAAATCAACAAAAATGTAGGAATCATATTCGTTTCGAGCAAATAACTCGACAATATAACTCTTACCCACACGGCGTGCTCCCTCAATGAGTAGTGCAGTGCTACCTTGCCGCTCTTGTTTCCATTTGAGCATTTGCTGATATATCTTACGCCTCATCATACGCTTTCATAATATACTGCCTTACAGCGATTTTCTCTATTATCAATTAGAAATCCGCACCTTTTCAAGAGTTAAGATCGAAACATTTTATTTTTGACTCGATTTTCTGCCACGAAACGATTGTATTAGCAGCACGAAGCCTCGCTAGATGGCCCAGATGAGGAGGCCGGCGCAGATGATGACACCAGTGACGAGCAGGTCGATGAGGCAGTAGCCCATGATGTCCTTGGCGTCAAGGCGTGCAATGGCCAGGGCCGGGAGCGCCCAGAAGGGCTGAATGAGGTTGGTCCATGCGTCGCCCCATGCAATGGCCATGCCTGTCAAGCCCGGGTCGACACCAAGGTTGGCACCGGCAGTGAACATGACGGGGGCTTGCACAGCCCAGTGACCGCCACCACTGGGCACAAACAGGTTGAGCACGGCGGCACACAGGAAGGTGAGCAATGGATAGGTGACAGGATTGCTGATGCGGATGCAGGCGTCGGCCATGACACCGCCCAGGCTGATGCCGCTGAGTCCAACACCCGTCACGATGCCCATGATGCCGGCATAGAAGGGGAACTGCAAGATGATGCCCGCAGCACCGGTAGTCGCTTTGCCGAAGGCGCGCACATAGTCGACTGGCGTGGAGTGCAGCACAAGTCCCAGGGCGAGGAATATCATGATCACACCGCCCAGGTCAAGACCGGCACCGCCCATGCCCAGGTGAATCACAAGATAGGCCACGAGCATCAGAGCCACGAGCCACGAGAGCAATCGGCTGTGCTCGAGCCGCTGTGCGGGTGTCTTGTCGGTTGAGGCCGAAGCACTGGCCTTGTCATCACCATTATTATCGTTCAGGAGCGCGGGGTCGATGGTGAGGATGCCCTGCTTGGGGTGCATCAGGGTGTTGGCGACGGTGATGCCGATGATCACAAACAGCACGGTCGCCAGATTGTGCCAGTTGATGACGGTCTGACCCAGAGGCACGGGGTCGACCAGCGCGCCATTGGTGGCCAGTGCGAGCGAGTCGCCCGGTGTGGCCATGGTCAGAGGAATGGAACCGGAGATGCCGGCATGCCACACGACGAAGCCGCTGTAGGCCGATGCGATGAGAAGCCGATAGTCGACATCAGAGCGCTGACGTGCTATGGCCTTGGCGAACACGACCCCCACAATCAGGCCAAAGCCCCAGTTGATCCAGCAGGCCAATGCCGACACGACCGTCACCAGTGCGATAGCCGAGGGGGCACTCTGGGGCAGGCGAGCCATGGCGTCGATGCCTCGCTTAACAATCGGTGCCGCAGCCAGTGTCGAGCCACACACAAGCACTAGAGCCATCTGCATGGCAAAAGCCAACAGATTCCAGATGCCGTCACCCCAGTGCTCAACCACCTCGAGGGGGGTCTGGTGGCACAGTGGCATTGCCACAATCGCTGCCACAAAGGTGAGCAGGATGGCGAATATAAAAGGTTCGGGCAACCATCGTTGCACCAACCGAACACAGAATTTAATCATAAGTCTAGCGTTTGTCTTACCAACAAACACGAATTAGAGAATTTATTAGACAATTCTCCAATTCGTGATTTAAACGATTCGTGATATGCTATCGATGTGTGGTCTAGATGCTCTCGAGCAGGGCATCGTCCACCAGGTTGGGCATGGTGACCTGCAGGCCAGGGGTGCGCTCCATCTCGCGACGGATGGCGTCCATCGAGCCCTTGTTGCGTGCCCACGAGCGGCGTGCGATGCCGTTGTTGACATCCCACAGCAGCATCTGACGGATGCGACGGTCGGCCTCCTCGCTGCCATCGATGACCATGCCGAAGCCACCGTTGATGACTTCGCCCCATCCGACACCGCCACCGTTGTGGATGCTCACCCACGTGGCGCCACGGAACGAGTCGCCGATGACGTTCTGCACGGCCATGTCGGCGCAAAACTGGCTGCCGTCGTAGATGTTGCTGGTCTCGCGGAAGGGCGAGTCGGTGCCACTCACGTCGTGGTGGTCACGACCCAGGACGATGGGACGCGAGATCTCGCCGCGACGGATGGCGTCGTTGAACGCCAGCGCGATGCGCGTGCGGCCCTCGCTGTCGGCATAGAGGATGCGTGCCTGCGAGCCCACCACCAGGTGGTTCTTGCCTGCCTCGCGAATCCAGTGCAGGTTGTCGGCCAACTGACCCTTGATGTCGTCGGGCGAGTGCTGCAACATGTCGTCGAGCACCTCGGCAGCGAGGCGGTCGCTCACCTCCAGGTCGTGCGGGTCGCACGAGGTGCACACCCAGCGGAAGGGACCGAAGCCGTAGTCAAAGAACATCGGGCCCATGATGTCCTGCACATAACTTGGATAGCGGAAGTGGATCTCATCCTTCATGATGTCGGCACCGGCGCGGCTGGCCATGAGCATGAAGGCGTTGCCATAGTCAAAGAAGTACATGCCCTGGGCGGTAAGGCGGTTGATAGCAGCCACCTGGCGGCGCAGCGAGGCATAGACCGCCTCCTTGAACTGCTCGGGCTGCTCGGCCATCATCACCTTCGACTCCTCGAGGCTATAGCCCACAGGATAGTAGCCACCGGCATAGGGGTTGTGCAGCGAGGTCTGGTCGCTGCCCAGATCCACATGGATGTTCTCGTCGGCCAGACGCTCCCACAGGTCGACAATGTTGCCCACGTAGGCCATCGACACCACGCGGCGCTCGTCCACAGCCTTGCGGATGGCGGGGATGAGTTCGTCCAGGTTGTCGTGCAACTCGTCGACCCAGCCCTGGTCGTAGCGCTTGCGTGCTGCCAGCGGGTTGATCTCGGCCGTCACGCTCACCACACCGGCGATGTTGCCGGCCTTGGGCTGAGCACCGCTCATGCCGCCCAGGCCTGCGGTGACAAACAGCGGGATGCGCTTCTCGGGATTGTCGCCCATGACCTTGCGGGCTGCGTTGAGCACGGTGATGGTGGTGCCATGCACGATGCCCTGCGGGCCGATGTACATGTAACTGCCGGCGGTCATCTGGCCATACTGGCTCACGCCCAGAGCGTTCATGCGCTCCCAGTCATCGGGCTTGCTATAGTTGGGGATTACCATGCCGTTGGTCACCACCACGCGGGGTGCCTCCTTGTGCGAGGGGAACAGCCCCAGCGGGTGACCGCTGTACATGACCAGCGTCTGCTCGTCGGTCATCTCGCTCAGGTACTTCATCACCAGGCGATACTGTGCCCAGTTCTGGAACACGGCACCGTTGCCGCCATAGGTGATGAGTTCGTGCGGATGCTGCGCCACAGCCTTGTCCAGGTTGTTCTGGATCATCATCATGATGGCTGCCGCCTGGCGGCTGCGGTGGGGATAGTCGTCGATGGGGCGCGCCTTCATCTCGTAGCGCGGACGCAGGCGATACATGTAGATGCGGCCATAGCGGCGCAACTCCTCGGCAAACTCGGGCAGCAGCGTGGCATGGTGCTTGGCGGGGAAGTAGCGCAACGCGTTGCGCAGTGCCAGCCGCTTCTCGTCGTGGGTGAGGATGTCCTTGCGCTTGGGCGCATGATTGATCTCGGTGTCATAGGGCATCGGCTCGGGCAGCACGTCGGGGATACCGGCCCTGATGTCGGCCATGAATTCTTCTCTTGTCATTTGCTCAAAGTTTTATGTTAATCAATTTATTTTTTGCGTTATCCAGTTTTAGCGATGCAAAGTTAGTGCAAGTTGAGCGAAGTGCAAAACAAAAACCTAATTTAATTGAAAATTTAGTTCTCGGTCTTCGGTTCTCTCCCTGTTGTGACGGATTTGCAGCGCAGCAATCCCGCCGAACTAGGTCGTCGTCCTGATTCTAATTGAAAATTGTGAATTGAAAACCCCGATATGAGTAAACTTTTTTGTACCTTTGCGCCCAGCAGCCCAACAATTGGCCGAACTAGGTGCAACCACTACACTCAACACAATGCAGCGTCTCTTACTTATCATATCGATGGCACTCTGCCTGGGACTCAACGTCTTGCAGGCTCGCATAACCTATCCCCACCAGTGGCAGCAACTGCCCAGCCATCAACTGCTCGACAAGGCCCAATCCTACAGCCAGGCCGACCACCTTGACAGTGCCATGCTCTGCTACTCCATCGTCGCTAGTCGGCTGAGCAAAGACAACAAAAATGAGAAACACAACTACATTAAAGCCCTATATTCAATTGGCACCATCTATTTCTTGCATTACTACAATTATCAGAAAGCGGCAGACGTTCTGTTGCTCGCCAAAAAAGAGGCCGAAACTGCAAACGATTCAGTAATTCTCCCCTTTATCTACAATTCCCTGGGTGCCCTTTATTCACAGTTTGACCAAAAAGATTACAGTCAAACTAAACACTACTTAAAATTAAGTTATCGATACACTGCACCCAATACATTTTCTGCCGACATGACTATGTTCAACCTCGTTCTCATGTCAATAAAATTTGGATTCTATCAAGAGATAACGAGTGAAATTGAAGATTATCTTCGTCATCATCCTGAGCCTAATATGGTTACTTATGTTTGCCATTCGGCTGATGATGAGTTTCATGGCAAATATGACAAAGCAATCAGTGAGATTGATTTGTCGTTGAATCATGTTGAAACTGAAGATAAGGCATTGAAATATCGCTTCATTGGTTGCTTGCTATTCAGACGCTGCCAACTGTTAGATAAAGCGGGGCGTGATGCAGAGTCCTTAGCCGAGGCAAGGAGATATGAACAATTGGTACGAGAGCATGGTTTTATGGAAGGGCTTCCTGAAATCTACTGGCAATACTATAAGTTTTACTCGTCACGAGGTAACCAAAAAATGGCACATGAGAACCAATTAAGATATTATATACTTACCGACAGCCTCAATGCAATAACTAATGTAACATATATTAACAAAGCATCATTTGTTTTAGATCTCCAGAATGCACAAGCAGAAGTCAAAATTCAAGCACTAAAGCGCGAGCGTCTGACCCAGATTTTGTGGATAGTCACCATTGCGGCCATCATTTTCATGGTGCTGATGCTCATGCTCTGGAGGCGCAACAAGCAGTTGCGTGAACGCAATCAGGCACTGTACGACCAGAGTTTGCAGCAACTGGCCATCATCGACGAGGCACGCAAGAGTGCACCCCCTGTGCAAGCCCCCATGCCCGTCGAGGAGACAAAGCCCGAAACCGACAATGAGCCTAACGAAATAAAGGCTGAGATAGAACCGTCGCTCGATGTCGTCGATCATGCACTGGAAGAAGTGTTCCAACGCGTTAAGGCGGTACTCGAGTCATCGCCCGAGATTTACAACGAAGATTTCTCGTTGAGCAAACTTCATGTGTTAATAGGCGGCAACATCAAGAATATTTCACGCGCCATCGGCACATACGCTCACTGCGACCTCAAGACCCTGCTCAGCCAGTACCGCATCCGTGAGGCTTGCCGACGCATGAATGACGTGGAACACTATGGCAACTACACCATCGAAGCCATCGCCAAGAGTGTGGGCGTGACATCGCGCACCAGTTTTGTCCAGAATTTCAAGCGGCAAACAGGCCTCACCCCATCGGCCTACCTCAAACTGGCCAGAAATAAGCAGGCCTGAAATCCTAATAAAAATGACCCGTCTGGGGCTCTAAAATCGCCATTTTGGAGCCTTTTTGTTCGTTCGGCGGTCAAACGAACAAGCCCACAGCCCCGATACTTGCGGCGTTTGCAAGGGCATAGTACCTTTGCAACAGCAAACCAATCAAGACCCGACAGGGGGCAATGGGTTCGACTCTGCCGTGGCCTCTCAACCGAACCCGTCATGGATCATTATGAAAAATAGATTAGAACATTTATGCAAATTGCTACTCCTAGGCATCTTTGTACTTGCGAGTGGTCAGGCGATGGCCGATGTCGTGTCCGTCGTTCAAGATGGCATCAAGTACGAGATTGATTTGTCCAGCAACACAGCAACGTTGACTGACGGGGCAGCAGCAAGCGGCGAATTTTCAGTACCTGCTACAGTTAATAATTCTGGGGCAACAGTCCCTGTAGTTAAAATTGGTGATAATGCATTCCTAGACAATACAAGTGTCACCAAAATATCTCTTCCAACTTCTGTAACCGAAATTGGTCGCAAGGCATTTGGTAAAACCTATAGCATTCTTGGCTATGATCTCAATGAAGGACTTATTTCGATTGCAGATAGTGCTTTCTGGGGCACTGCTGCATTGAATGGTGGAAACAGAATATGTTTAAAGTTTCCTTCAACGCTCAAGAAAATCGGCTATGCAGCATTTCACGAATGCTATAACATTAATGAGTTCGTTTTCAATGAGGGGCTTGAAGAAATCTGCGACAGTGCTTTTTATCAAGGTGACCATGTAACCGCAATCAAGTTGCCCAGCACCCTGAAGGTTATTGGTAATTACGCCTTTAGTTACAACTATCAATGTACTGAGATCAATTTTGGGGGTTGTAGTGCTGTGATTGGCGATAACGCATTTTCAAGATGCTCAGCACTCACAACTATCTCTGGAGATGAAAATCTCAAAAAATGGGGAAATAGGGTCTTTGCCGATTGCACGGCTCTCACCGATTACTCTATTCCTGCTGGACTTGAAGAGATGGGCTATGCCGTATTTTTGGGTTCTGGCATAACAGATTATAAAGTTGCAGAAGGTTCCCAGCACTTCTGTGTCGAAGACGGGAACCTGTTTACCAAGGACATGACAGGGCTTATTGTGTACGACAAGAGGCACACTGCCACTGAATATGTTGTCCCTTCGACTGTTAAGAAGATTTATGGCTATGCTTTCTATGATGAGGGCGATTTAACCTCTATTGTTCTCCCTGATGGCCTTGAAGAGGTTGGCCCATGGTCAATGGGACTCACTAGTATTTCTGCAATCCATTTTCCTGCAAAAGTCAAGAGTGTCGGTGATGCTTTTCACTACAAAGCGTCCAGTCTGGCTAGCATTACTGTAGATGAAAACAATCCATATATGTGCGCCATTGACAATTTACTCATGGACAAAAATCAGACACAAGTCATTGCCTACCCAGTATTGGCACCAGCCACAGAACTGATTTTACCTGAAACTGTACTAAAAGTACACAACAATGCCGTTAACCGCTGCCAGAATTTGCTCACCATTGTTATTGACGATGCATGCACCGAGATTGACGATCAAGCATTCGATAATTGCACTAACTGCACCAGTCTGATCATCGGCAAGAATGTGCGAACTATTGGCTATCAATCATTCCGCTCGTTCATGAGCCTCACAAGTCTTACCCTTCCTGAGGAATTGCGCGTGATTAAGCGCCAAGGATTCACCTATCTCACTAAATTGACTGACTTAAAATTCAACAAGAAACTGCAATTTATTGGATGGGCTGCATTCATGAATTGCACTGCCCTAGAAGAAGTGACTTTGCCCGCTTCGCTTGACCTAGATCCTGATAATGGACTTGGCGCAACTGGAAGTCACATGCCGTTCTTATATTGTTCTAATTTGAAAAGAGTAATTTTTGAAGATGGAGGCAAACGCGCAGTTTCACCCATGATGTTCTATACATGTCCCATCGAATATGTAAAGTTACCTGAAGGACTCGAAGTTATTGGTTTCAATGCTTTCCAAGGCTGTTCTACCCTAACAAGCATCACGCTTCCAGAGAGTCTTAAGAGCCTTCGTGAAGGCGTGTTTATCGGCACTAGCATCACATCCATTCACATCCCTGACGCAGTTGAGGACATCGCAAAAGGCGCATTCCAGTATTGCCCGAATCTTGAAACCGTGACTGGTGGAAAGGGCATTAAGAAACTTGGTGAAGGACAATTCATTGGCTGCCCAAATCTAAAAAATGTTCCTGACCTCGCTGTTCTTGAGAAACTTCCCAACCAAACATTCTTCGATTGCACATCGCTTTCAGAGGATACTTACACTATTCCTGAGGGTACAAAAACGATAGGTAAAGCAACCTTTGCCAACACTGGTTTTATAAACTTCAAATTAGCAGAGTCGGTCGAGACCATTGAGGATAATGCTTTCCAGGGTACTATAACAATGGAAACTTTTACTGCTGGTGAGAACCTGAAGACACTTGGTGCCAAGGCATTTATCAACTGTAGCAACCTACGTGAGGTCAACCTGAACGAAGGCCTAGAAACAATCGGTTATAATGTCTTTGGCGGTGGACAAACATTAGAGAAATTTATTATTCCTTCGACTGTTGATAGCATTGGAACTCAGACCGAAACAGGTTATCTCTCAGTTATGTTTAAAGGCCAGAGTATTGCATTGACCGAAATACATGATTTGGCTGCCATTCCGCAACCACTGTATACTGATCTTTTCGAGAACGAAACATTTTACAGCACGGTTCAACTCTTTGTACCTGCGGGAAGTGAGGAACTCTATAAGGCTGCTCCGTTCTGGAAAAAGTTTGTCAATATCAACACCGAATTCTCAGGCATTGACCAGATGAATAGCGAGAGTGAAGCAACGATAGAGGCCATCTACACGCTGGATGGCCGCAAGGTTTGCGAGTTGCAACCAGGTGTCAACATCGTTCGCATGAGCGACGGCACCAGCCGAAAGGTAATTAAGTAACCAAACAAAGGTAGCAAACAGGGAGGCAATCTCCCTGTTTGTTATATAACAAAACCATTAGATGGCGATGTGCTCAACCAACTAATGCCGCCCACCTTTATACCTTTATACAATGCTGCGGCGAGGGGTAAAGGGCTCAACTTCGCCACTGCTAATCACTGAGTCCAACAAGAATTTTTATGAAAAAGACTTTACAGTTTGTGAACCGCATGGGTCTGTCAATACTCATGATGTTCATTGGTCTGCAAGTTGCTGCACAAGCAACCACAACAGTTACCATTGATGGGGCTATCTATGAACTTGACTTAATCAACGGCACTGCTATTCTCACCGATGGCAAGGCTACGACTGGCGACTTCGTTGTGCCTAATGTCATCACCGAGGATGGAATTGATTGTACCGTCATTGGCATTGGCAATGGTGCCTTCGACGAGAACACCAACTTGACAAGCATCACGCTCAACGAGGATCTCAAGACCATCGGCGACGATGCCTTCCAGTACTCGAGCATCCCCTCCCTGCACCTAGGTCCCAATGTTCAGAGCGTGGGCCACGACTTCCACTACAAGGCTACTAGCCTGGCCGAGATCACTGTCGACGAGAACAACCCCTATCTATGCGCCGAGAACTCGCTGCTCATGAGCAAGGACAAGAAGATTGTCTGGGGCTTCCCCGTGGCTAACCCCGCTACCGAACTGATTCTGCCCGAAGAGGTTGAGATTGTCAAGGATGACGCTATCAACCGTTGCAAGAACCTCCTGACCATAGTCATCAACGATAACTGCAAAATCATTGAGAGTTATGCGTTCGACAACTGTACGGCTTGCACCAGCCTGACCATGGGCAAGAACATCACATTCGTTGGCCACATGGCATTCCGCTCATTCAAGGCCTTGACCGAACTCACCTTGCCCGATGAATTACTTGAGATCGATGACTATGGCTTCTCGTTCAACACTAACGTCAAGTCACTGGTTGTACCCAACAAGGTCGAGCGCATCGGCCATGGTGCATTCAACCACTTCGATGCCTGCGAGCGCTTTGAGTTGCCCGCTAGCCTGACCAACTATGGCCCCACTCCGTTCAGTTACTGCAACAGTCTTCAAGAGATGGTCAACCATGCAGTCGAGCCCCCATTGCTAAGCGATGAATTGTTCAATGACGAGAGCCTTTATAGCACAGTGCTCTTGCTTGTTCCCGCTGGCAGCAAAGAAGCCTATGACAATGCCAACATCTGGCAAAAGTTCGCAAACATTGAGGAGATGCCAGTTTCGTCGGTCGATGGTGTCAAGACTATTGACAATGCTTCCGTGGTGGGTATCTATACCCTTGACGGCAAGCGCGTGAACGAGTTGCAGCCGGGTGTCAATATCGTGCGCATGAGCGATGGCACCAGCCGCAAAGTCATCAAGTAAGACCTGAAAAACCATCACGGCATAGATGGGTGCAACAAAAGATAGGTGTGCCGCAGGTCGAGAAAGAATTCTGACTTGCGGCATACTTGTCGGCCTGCGACTAGGCAGGGATGCGCCCGTAACAAACAATCGCTACACGGTGCCTGACACCATGTAGCGATTGTTGCTAGAATTACCCCAATCGTGGAGAGTGTTACTTGACCAGAATCTTCTTGCCGCCACGGATGAGCAGCCCCTTGGCGTCACGACCCACGCGCTGACCCATCATGTTGTAGGTGGGAGCGTTGGCATCGTCCTGCTCGGCCTGGATGTCAGTGATAGCAGTGTGGTCGGCCTGCTGCTTGACGGTGTAGATGACCTCACTGCCAGGATACCAGAAGCGGATCTTGACCTCGCGGCTCTCGACACCAGCGGGCAGGGAAAACCCTAACCTCTAACCGCCTGTCACTTGTAACTCGTCACTTGTAACTCGTAGCTACTTTGCCCAGCATGATGTTGATCACGGCATTGACGTCGGCAATGTCCACCTTGCCGTCACCGTTGAGGTCGGCGGCAGGAATCATGTCGCCCTTGCCCAGCATGATGTTGATCACGGCGTTGACATCGGCAATGTCCACCTTGCCGTCACCGTTGAGGTCGCCCAGTGTTGAGGTGCTGAGCCGCACCACATTGGACGGTGCACTCTCGGTGCCGGCCACAACGGCAGTGACGGTGTAGTCTCCGCCTCTGGCTGCAGTCACCACATGGGCGGTCTCGGTCACGCCCTGCGCCACCAGTTGGCCATCGCGATAGATGTTGTAGGTGGGCTGCTCGCCGTCGGCCTGGCGCGGAGCCTTGTTGGGGCCTAACTGCTGGTCGGGTGTCTGCAGCACGCCGCTGATGCGCCAGCCATAGTTCTGCTTCTGCTTGGTGTAGAGCGAGTACCAGTAGCCAGCCTCGAGCGTCTGCGAGTAGACATCATTGGCCATGGGGATGGCAGGCCCCGGGTCGAGGGTCAGGCAACGTGTGCCCGAAGTGTAGGTTGCCGAGTAGCCCAGTCCCAGCGGCAGCGTCAAGTCGGCAGGAATGGTGTAGGGCTGGTTGAGTCGCACCACATTCCAGCCGACAACAGGATTCTCGACATCCTGCTCAAACAAGATGTTGTCGCCCAACATCACCACGACCGTAGCCGAAGCCACCTCGGCCGACAACTTGAACTTGACATGCGTCAATGTCTTGCCCACGAGACTGGGCAACGTGTCGGTGCCGAAACGGATGGCCTGATAACTGGTCAACTGACCTCCACCACTCTTGGTGAAACCCAGTGCCAGGTCTTGGTCCAAGTCGGTCATGTAGTTAATCTCCTGCACATCGCCCGGTGCGGTCCATGCCAGGTGCAGATCGCCGCCCTCGAGCTCGCCTTGCAGGTCATAGGGTGCCTGCGACAGTTGCGCAATCTTGTTCTCAAAGGTCACCACCTTGCTGGCAGGCGACTCCCAGCCGTTGGTGAAGATAGTGGTCACGTAATACTCAACCTTGCCATACTTGTTGAGCACCTCGGTGAACGTAGAGGCCTCGGTCGAGGCGTGGAGCTGGTTGTTGCGATAGATGCGGAACGATGCGGCCTGTGCCTTCGGGGCCTTGGCCGGAGCGCGGCGCACGGGAGCCACGTTGATGGCTGCATCCACGCCATTGCGTGCATCCTCGGCACTGAGGGTGACTTGATGCAGGCGACGGTCGATGTTGCCCAGATGCACAAGTCCGGCCTGTTGCGACTGGGCACCGGCAGGCATGATGGTGGCACCAATCACGATGTTATAGTCATTATAGGTCGAGTTGATGGTACCCAACTTCATCCAGTTGGCACCCTCGGTCAGACTGATCATGGCTCCACCGTCCTTGAGTGGGCCGGCATCAATGAGGATGGGGCTGCTGCCACCCGGCAACAGTGCCTTGTAGGCCAGATAGATGTCCTTGCCCTCGGGGATGCGTACCTCCTCGGGGATGTTCAGGGTGTAGAATGCCAACGGCTCAATCTCGTCTTGCGTGAAGTCCATGTTCCACAACACCTGATTGTCGCTAGTGCGGATTTGAACACTGAAGTCGATGGCCTGTGCCACACCGAACTTGATGCTTCCGAACTTGTAGCCCGCATACTGGGCCAACTCATCGGCACTGAACTTGGCGCCAAAGAGCATCGACATGTCCTCGTCGAAGCCCAACATATAAGAAGGTGTATCATACTTCGCAAGTTCGATGGCATCGGCGCTCCACTCGATTGAAACCTCCTTGGTGACCTCGTTAAAGTGGCTCTTGGTGATCAAGGGAGCCTCATAGGCAGCGGGCATAGTATAGGTCAGCGCCAGATTCTTGTCGGTTCCGACCTTACCGCCGACATACTTGGTCACCAGTCGATAGTTGTAGGTGCCGGGGTCAGCCACCTCATCATTGTAATCGAGGTCGGTGATGCCGGCCTCAAGCAGCTGGCCATCGCGATACAGGTCATAGCCTGCAACGGTGAGTGCCGATGCAGCCTCACCCACAGGAGTGACATCGGCCTTGAGCATGAAATTGCCGGGGATGTTGCCCGATGCAAGCGTCTTCCACGTCGGGTTGCTGGAGTTGAACGACGAACTGTTGGGCGACGATGTCGAGAACGAGTTGCCCTTGACATCGACAGCCGTGGTGTTGTCCACACCCACAGGGTGGGTCTTGGGCGTGTGGGTATAATAGACACCATAAGCATAACTGTGTCCAGTGGCCAACCGGTAAGGCGCTCCCATGTCAAATGTCACCCATCCCGGTGCTTCGATGGCTTGAATCACACTGTCAGGCACATTGCGCGACTGCACAATCTTGCCATCACGCATCACAAAGATGGTGGCCGTCAAGATTTCTTTCTCGGCCACATAGGCTCTGATGGCATTGAGGTTATAGTCTTGAAATGCAAGCATATCGTTGCGGTCAAACTCCTGCTTGACCCACACCTTGGTGTTGCTCGTGGCAGTGCCGCCAATGTGGTTGCCCATCTCCTCGCCACTCCAGGTGAGCACATCGCCGCCCTTGAGCGGTGCGGTCCAGCTGAGCAGTCCCGACAATTCGTCGGTCACGCCGGTGAAGGTCGATGCCGGAGCGGCCAGGCTGCTGGCTGCCACCACATCGAGCGTGACAGGATAGGCCTGGCGCTCGCCATCGTCATAGACAGCCGCCACGGCATAGGTGTGTGTCCCGTCAGGCTCGCCAGTCAATTCATAACTCAAGTCGGTGACAAGTTGGTCGTTGATGCGCGTGCCATCGCGATAAATATTGTAGCCCAGAGGCTCGCCAGTGAAGTCGTTCTTGACATTGGCGGTGACCAGAAAGTCGCCCACGGCACCTTGATACCAGTTCATGCCGTCATAACTGTAGACATCGCCCTTGCCCGGCTGGGGATAACGGTCGGTGATGGCAACGAACGAGAAGTTTGGTCCAGCCATGTAGCGTGCCACAAACATGACCTCTTTTCCCTCAGGGATGATGTATGGCTCGTCCAGAGTGGTGGTGCGCCACGAGTCTTTCTGGAAGTTTGACAAGTCTGACACCTGATCTCGCACCAGTTGCTTGTTCTCATAGATCTGCACATTCACTTGAATGACAGGACGGTACTCATAGAATGTGATAGACTCTACCGTCTGCCCCGCCAGACCGACAAGGTCGGTGGCAGCAAACTTGTTGGCAGCATAGATGATGTTAGGCCCGCCGGCCTCTTGTGGCTTGCCATCCATGCCGTTGTAGTCCTCACCGTCGTGCCACTGGATAGTGACAGGCGACGAGGGCGCTTGCCACGTCAGGCTCACATCCGAGAAATTGGCCGTTCCGCGCACAGCCACTGGCGCTCCATCTTGCGCGGCACAAGGGCTCAAACCCAACAGAGCCATTGCACCAAGCGTGAGATGCCTGAAGAATTGTAATTTTCTCATTACTAATGCTTTTATAGGTTCTTTAATGTTTGATGAATGTTTAACATCACTCATTGTGCCAACAAAGTTAGAAAAAAAACAGCAATGATTCAACCCCAATGGTAACAAAAAAACAACATTGGCGACAAATCGGAAGAAAGTTGTCTAAAATGGGACAAAAATTTTGGTCAATTACCCAATATGTGGTAATTTTGCATCGCAAAAACACACTCACTTAACATCTAAATTCAACAACAATGAACGACAAGGAAATCATCGAACGCATCAAGTTTCTCATGAAAGAGCTCCGCTACAAGCAGGTGGAGTTTGCCGACAAAATCGACATCGACACCTCCAACCTGTCGAAGTACTTGAATGGCAGGTTGCCCATCAGCACGGCTCTGATCAACCGCATCGTGGTCAACCTGGGCGTGTCGAAGCAGTGGCTCGAGGACGGCACCGACCTGCCCTTTGCCAAACAAATTGCACCCACCTCGATTGATGTGCCTGCAGGCCTAACCACCGCCGGCCTGGGAACGCCGGTCTATGACATCGATGTCACCGCCGGGTCGATGCCGCGCGCGGCCATGTTCACCGACGACCGCATCGTGGGCAGGGTCGACCTGCCGGGCATGCCCTCGGGCTCGCGCATCATCAAGGTGAGTGGAGACTCGATGAAGCCCGTGATATGCGACGGCGACTATGTGGCCATTCGCGAGTTGACCAGCATGCAGCACATCTTCTGGGGGCAAATTTATGTTGTGCTGCTCGATGACTACCGCCTCATCAAGTATGTGCGCCGCAACGAGGATCCGCGCATGGTGACACTGCGCAGCGCCAACAAGGACTATGACGACATGGATGTGATGCGCAGCGACATCCGCGAGATGATGATCGTGCAGCAAATCCTCCACCTCGACACCCGCTTCTGACCTCTCGAACAAGTTACGAGTTACAAGTTACGAGAGACAAGTTACGAGTTACGAGAGACAAGTTACGAGTTACGAGTGCGTAGCGGTCTTAATTCAATATCGGTTGTCGGTTGTGGCTGAAGACTGAAGACTGAAAACTGAAAGTTGAAGAGCCAGAACTAAAATTCTTGATTCATAATCCTCGATTCTTGATTAATTTGTTGTAACTTTGCGGTTCATTATGAGTCTAAAAGAAAAAACTGTAGAACTATGAAAAGACTATTCACATACATCGCCATCGTCATGATGGCTCTGTGCTGGAGCAATCAGGGGTCAGCACAAGTGCTGCGCGACGCCGACTACAACAGCGTGGGTCGCATCGCCGGCAACGGACTGGTGCGCGACGCCAGTCAGAGGAGCATCGGCTCGTTTGAGGCCGACGGCACAGTCAAGGACAAGGCTGGCGTGACGCGCGGCCGCATCAACCGACTGGAAATCTTCGATGCCAGCGGCACACGCATCGGCTACATCAAGACCGACGGCACCGTGTGCGACGGCGAGAGCAATGTGCTGGGCACCATCAACCTGAATGACGGCAAGGTGGTGGATGCCAGCCACAGGGTGCTGGGCTTCGCCCGTGGCATACGCGTCGACTGGATTGCATGCTACTACTTCTTCGACTTTTTCAAATCCACTAGATAGTCTAGAGATTCTAGAAGTTCTAGGTTTTCACACATGAAAAAGTATCTTTCAACCATGCTGGTTGCCTGCCTGGTGGCGGGCAACCTTGTTGCTGCCCAACGCCTGCCCAGCGATGCCGAGTTGCGCCGCATGGCGGCACAGATGCTCATGGTGGGATTTCGTGGCGACACGGTGACCGACGACTGCGACGCGGCACGCTATGTGCGTGACTTGGGCGTGGGCGCCATCATCCTGTTTGATGTCGACCTCACGGGCGATGCCACCATCGGCTCGCGCAACGTCACCAGCCGCGACCGACTGCAACGCATGACAGCACAATTGCAACGCTGGGCCAACGGACGACTGATCATCGCACTGGATCAGGAGGGTGGACGGGTGCAACGCCTCAAGCCCCAATATGGCTACGAACCCATTCCGTCAGCAGCCCGCATCGGCCAGATGGCACGTGCCGACTCGACCCGATACTATGGCCGCCTGATGGCTCGGCAACTGTCGAGCAGTGGTGTGAACGTCAACCTAGCACCCGATGTCGACATTCTCAACCCCGACTGCCCGGCACTGGGCAAGATAGACCGTTGCTACGCAGCCTCGCCATCGGTGATAGCCTGGCATGCGGGCATGGTCATCGACGAGCACCACAAGCAAGGCGTGCTATGCACGCTCAAGCACTTTCCTGGCCACGGCAGCGCTGTGGGTGACTCACATTGGGGACTGGTCGACGTGACCGACACCTGGCAACCGACCGAACTGCGCCCCTTCAGCCTGCTCATTGAGCAAGGCAAGGCCGACCTGGTGATGACGGCACACATCTTCAACCGCCACCTTGATCCCGACTATCCCGCCACCTTGTCGCACAAGATGCTCACAGGCGTGCTGCGCCAGCAGTTGCATTACGACGGTGTCATCCTGAGCGACGACATGTACATGCAGGGCATCATCGACAACTACCAGATTGAACCCGCACTGGTGCTGGCCATCAATGCCGGCTGCGACATGCTGTGCGTGGGCAACAACATCTCGACAGGCTTTGAGGCCGACCGCCCCTTCCGCCTCGTTGACATGATTGTCAAGGCTGTGAAAGACGGCCGCATCCCCCTGAAGCGCATACAAGAAGCAAACAAACACATTAACGCACTGAAAAATAAGATACTACAATGAATAACGACCTCAATATCTACTGCGTCAATACAGGGCAGTACATCCCGGTGACCGGCGGCGAGACACTGCTCGACATCTACAACCGCATGACCCCCAAGCCGCATGACGCACCCATGCTAGCACTGGTCAACAACAAGAGCGAAGACCTCAGTTTCAGCGTCTTCCGCCCCAAGCAAGTTGAGTATATCGGACAGGAGCACCCATCGGTGCAGCGAGCCTACATCCGCTCGCTATGCATGGTCATGTACAAGGCCGTCAACGACCGCTATCCCGGCAAGAGGCTGAGGTTCATGCACTCGGTGAGCAATGGATACTATTGTGTGTTCAAGCACGAGGACAAACCCATCTTGGCCGAAGTGTTGGATCGCGTGAAGTCGAAGATGGAGGAGATTATCGAGAACGACATCCCCTTTGTGGGTCATGAACGGCTCACCAAGGATGTGGTCGACATGTTCCGCCAGCAAGGCCTCAACGACAAGGTGCGTCTGCTCAGCACAGTACACAACCTCTATACACGCTACTACCAGTTGGGAGACATTATCGACAGTTTCTATGGCCCATTGGTGCCCTCGACAGGCTATCTGAAGTCCTTCGACCTGCGGCTCTATGAGGACGGCATGCTCCTGTTGGGTGCCGATAGCAACAATCCCTCACAGCCAGCCCCGTTCACGCCACAGCCCAAAATGTTCAAAGCCTTCACCGAGTACAACCACTTCAACGACATCATCGGCCTGGACGATGTGGGCATGCTCAACAAGGGCATCAAGAGCAAGTATGCCTCGATGCTCATCAGCGTTGCCGAGGCATTGCACAACAAGAAGTTTGCCGAGATAGCCTATGATATCGCTCAGCGTTATCACCAGGGCGGTGCTCGTGTCGTGCTCATTGCCGGGCCATCGTCGAGCGGCAAGACCACCAGCAGCAAGCGACTGGCCATCCAGCTGGTGACCAACTACATTAAGCCGAAGGTGATAGCCCTGGACAACTACTTTGTCAACCGCACCGAGACCCCCCGCGACGAGACTGGCGACTATGACTACGAGTCGCTCTATGCGCTCGACCTCAAGCAGTTCAACCAAGACTTGACCGACCTGCTGGCCGGCAAAGAAGTGAAAATGCCCACCTACAATTTCGCCCAGGGGCAACGCGAGTATCGTGGCGACACACTCCGGCTTGAAGACAACAACGTGCTGCTCATCGAGGGCATCCACGGCCTGAACCCCGAGTTAACTCGGCAGATACCTGAGAACCAGAAGTACCGCTTGTATGTCAGTGCGCTCACTACCCTGTGCATCGACGACCACAACTGGATTCCGACAACCGACAACCGCCTGTTGAGGCGCATCGTGCGTGATGCCAAGTACCGTGGAGCCAGTGCCCGCGACACCATCGCTCGATGGGACAGTGTGCGCCGTGGCGAGCAGAAGTGGATTTTCCCCTATCAGGAGAATGCCGATGCCACATTCAACTCGTCACTCCTCTTCGAGTTGGCCGTCATGCGCAACTATGCCGAGCCAGTGCTCAAGCAGGTGCCCGCCGACTGCCCCGAGTATGCCGAGGCCTGGCGACTGTTGCGATTCCTCAGCTACTTCGAGCCCCTCGAGGAGAAAGACATCCCTAGCACCAGCCTGCTGCGTGAGTTCCTGGGCGGCTCATCGTTCCACTATTAATCAATTAAGAATTAATCATTTAGAATAAAGATGGAGTCTACAATGGTGCAATGTGGAACAGCACAATTATCGGCGATTGTGGTAGTGGCCCAGGATGGAGCCATCGGGCGTGACGGAGGGCTATTGTGCCACCTGCCTGCCGACCTCAAGCACTTCAAGAATCTGACAATGGGTCATAGCATCGTCATGGGGCGGCGCACGTTTGAGTCGTTCCCTAAGGGGGCATTGCCTGGCCGACAGAACATCGTCATCACCCGCAATCGCAATTATCACCCCGACGGTGTGACCGTCGTTCACAGTATCGACAAGGCCCTGCAAGCCGCCATGATGCCGGGCGACATCTTCATCATCGGCGGAGCGCAGATCTATGCCGAGACCTTCGACATGGTGCAGACGTTGCACTTGACACGGCTGCATGCCACCTTCGATGAGGCCGATGCCTTCTTCCCCACCATCGACCCCGACGAGTGGCAGGAACTCGACTGCGAGCGGCATGAGGCCGACGAGCGTAACCCCTATGATTACGACTTCGTCACCCTGACGCGTAAATTTTCTTTTTAGTTGTTAGTTGTTGGGCTTTAGACATTAGACTTTGGACTAGCGACTAAAAGCTAAAAGCTAAAAACTAAACTACATGTAATGCTCAAGAGAACTATGAAACAGATTAGCGTTATTGCGGCAGTGATGCTGCTGGCCTTGCTGGCTGGCATGCCCGCCTCCGCTCAGAGCCAGCCCATTCAGGCCGACACGGTCAGTGCCGCCGAGCAGGCAGATTACCAAATACTCACAGGCAAGATTGGTCCATACGAGGTGAAGATGCACCTGCGCATCAGCGGGGCGCAAGACGATGACGAGGTGGGTTACTACTACTACACGGCCCACCCCGACAACCGCTTCAAGCTCAAGATGATCAGCATGGTGGCGGTCAATGCCAAGGGCACCATGGAACTAGTCCTGCACGAGTACACCGCACAGGGCAAGAACACCGGTACCTTTGACGGCAACTATGAGTGCCGCGGCGACCACTATGCCGGCACGTTCACCAATTCCAAGGGAGAGAAATTCAAGTTTGTCCTTGAGTAGAAGCTGCCACACAATGGACAACACCTACACCACACACACCTTGCCCAACGGGCTGCGCATGGTGCACTTGCGCACCGGCTCGCCCGTGGCCTGGTGCGGCCTGGCCGTCAATGCCGGCAGCCGCGACGACGGCGAGGGACGCTACGGACTGGCACACTTTGTCGAGCACACCATCTTCAAGGGGACAACCCACCGCCGCTCGTGGCACATCATCAACCGCATGGAGAGCATCGGCGGCGAGCTGAATGCCT
>Ga0310695_10002897_pt1 | contig 34958 bp, 28 predicted proteins | sample RumenRJG_04DNA_FD_203882 | JGI IMG/M metagenome (GOLD analysis project Ga0310695, IMG submission 203882) | Bovine rumen microbial communities from Lethbridge, Alberta, Canada - RJG_04 (v2) (version 2) | ecosystem: Host-associated > Mammals > Digestive system > Stomach > Rumen | place: Canada... | reverse complement strand
TGCAGTTGCCAGACCGCACTTCTATTATATCAGAAGGAGTATTTTTTGTGTACCGCTTAAGCTTTTCTGAACCCCCGATACAATCGGGGGTTTTCGTTTAACAAAAATAGCGCTACGGACAAGCCGTAGCGCAACCTTATATTTATATAAATAAAATTAATATAATTTACATAATCAACTTGAAATAAAATAATCAGTATGCTAAAATTAAAAGTGCCAAACAAAAATTAACAAATTTTACGAATGATTGCGTGTATTTTTATCTCGGTAAAAATACAGGCTCTAATTTAACATGCAATTATTCGTAGTTAAATGATTTTTGTTTGGCGACAGAATGAGCTTTGTGTTTTTCGGCGTGGCTCATTGAGTCGCGCTTTTTTATTTTTTAAACTCAGGTTAATTTTATAAAAGGGTTATATTTGCAGCGATATGTCAGCGAAAACGTAACGCTTGTGCAACATTGACAAAATCGGCAAGCGTTCTTTAGGCAGTATTATTTTTGAATTTGTGGTATTATTTATGTAATCAATAATAAGCATGAATGTTCTAACCAAAACGAGGAGGTCGTATTATGAAAAAAATAATATCAGTAATTCTTGTTGTTTTAATCGTTTGTACGAGTGCATTTTTTCAAATTTCAGCTGTTTCAAACGTTAATGAGAATCAAAAAACTGATTACTATCCCGATGCCCCCATACCATTAGATGATAATATGATAGAAAAGAATTCCGATATCATATCTTGTGAGTCTTTCGGTAAGATTTTCTTTTTAAGCAACGGAACTTTGTATGAGTTGAATCCTGAAACAGGTGTTTATAATACCGTCGATTCATTCGAAACAATTAATAAACGTAAAACATTAAAGTATTGCGCGAATAATAGGATATATATTTACAACAGAGACAATTCTGATCACATATCGGTATTTAACCTTTTGACTTGTTCTTATGAGGATTCTATTTCCATTGATCTACCAAGACTCATTTCTTTTGGAGTAGATGATATCGGTAGAGTATATGCAGCTTGTTCGTCAACTAATTCAACAGAAGCAGATACGCTATACCTTTCGAATCACGATGGTATTATACTTTCTCAAATTAGCATTGAGAATACAATTTATGAGTTTAATGATTATGATTCAGACAACAATATATTCTATACTGTTGGTTTGCAGTTAACACCAAGTGATTTTGATCCGGAAACAAAAATGTTAACTTCTGTTTTGAGAAAAGTTTTGGTTAACGGAGATTCGCTTGAATATAACGAAAATGAGTATTTAGAGCTTTCTTTAAGCATATATAGAGGACATCTTATGTCTGAGATTATATGCGATAATTATCTTGCAGTAACGTGTCCGAAATTTTACAAAACAAGTATTTTTGAAAAAAATTCCATTAGTTTTGAAAACCCGATTCAAAATATCAGCACCTATATTTCTGATAGTCAGAAAACCATCGGGTCGTTATCAGCGTATATGAAATCTACCAATTCGCTTTTTGCAAAAACCGGCACTAATACTTTTAACGAATATAACATTAGTACAGGCGAGCTAACTCATGCGGTTAGTGTACAATTCAATATTTTATCTTTAAAAGCCTTTAATGAAAAAATATTTGTAGTAGGTGAGGCTGATGGTAAATACTATTATAATCTTATTGAGATGAAAGAACCTACAAAAATTATATTAAATTGTAATGAAATAACAATAACGCCGGATTCTGAGTTTCAACTTAACGCAGAAACAGATTCGTTCTTCTCACAGAATTATACATACTATTCAGAAAACCCCTTAATCGCAGATGTGCTTCCAGATGGAACAGTTTACGGTTGGAGAAACGGTGAAACTTATATAACGTGTGTTTCTGACTCTGGATTTTCCGCGCAGTGCAAAGTTAATGTTGCAGGGGCGGTTCAGGGAAACGGCAAGCTGCCTGATACAAAGGTTTTAAATAATTATCTGCCTTATAACATAAAAGAGAATAATTACACCGTTCATAGTTGGGTTTGCCGTTCTTATCTGACGGAGAAAGCCGACGGAACGTATGAAACTGTTTCGGCTGATGATAACGAGGTTATTGTTACAGAATACGATAAATCGCAAAAACATATTACAGGCACAAAGACAATAGATTTTGAGCTTCCGCTTTTCGGCGGCTTTTACAGCGGTGAAAAATATAACTTTATTATTTTCGGTCAAAACAATCCTGACGAATCGACTGAAACAGAGGTTTTGCGTGTAGTAAAGTACAGCAAAAATTGGGAAAGGCTTACGGCGATTTCAGCTTTTGGCTGGAACACGGCAGAACCTTTTCATGCGGGTTCTCTGCGTATGACAGAGTGTAACGGCAAGCTTTATGTACACACGTGTCACCTGTTTTTCAAGGATGAATACGGAGATAGCCACCAAGGAAATATGTCTTTTGTTATCGATGAAGAAAACGATGTATTTATATCAAGTTTATGTGGCAGTTTCGTAACACTAAAACATGGATATGTCAGTCATTCATTTAATCAATTTATAGATACCGACGGTGAATACATTTATCGCGTTGACCACGGAGACAATTCCCCAAGAGCAATTACGCTGACAAAATGTGACGCCAACGGTTCTATAACAAAGAACGACACCATTGAACTTATGCATTTTTGGGGATTTTTATTCGATAATAATACAGGCGCGTCAGTCGGCGGTATGGCGGTTAATACATCCGATATCCTTATTGTTGGTAACAGCGACGGAAAATTTAATGAAAGAAACGAAGATGACATCAAATCCAGTAACCGCAACGCATTTGTTATAAGTGTAAATAAAAGCCTTGAAAAAAGCAGCATAAATTGGCTAACCGAACACACAGAGGATGACAATATTATGGTTGGCACTCCGCAGATAATTAAAATCGGCAGTAATAAAAATCTGGTTATGTGGACGGAAACCGAAAGACAAAATTATACTTCTGTTACAAAAGCAGTAACTGTAAATCATAAAGGTGAAAAAACATCTGATGTTGTCGAGATTCAAGGTTGTTTGTCAGATTGTCAGCCAATCCTTTGCGCGGATAAATCTGTCAGGTGGTACACTTCAGACAGAGAGAAAACTCGTTTTTATTCAATTTATCATCAGGATATTGTTGACTATCAAAGCAACTGCTTTGGAGATGTTAATAATGACGGGGTAGTCGATATCCTCGACGCGACTTTGATTCAGAAGTTCGCTGTTGATAAAGCTACGCTGACAGACGAGCAAAAAGAACTTGCAGATGTTAACAAAGACGGCTTTGTTGATGTTCTTGACGCACTGGAAATTCAAAAATATGCTGCAGGAATGATTACTGAGTTTACAAAAGCGGCTTAATAACCTAATATAACAAAATATAATATGATTTGAAGCTTTGTTAAAGAAAAAATGTCTTCTATAAGTAAACAAAGCTTTGGGGCATATAAAGAACAGCAGGCATACTTCGATGGTATGTCTGCTGTTTTTAAAATCAGTATATTTACTTGAATTTGCTGATTAAATATGATAAAATGATTTTGCGACGCAACAACATAATAACGCCAAGTATAAAACTATGTCTGTTTTTTGCCAATTTGGTAAAAACGCAGGCTCTTTTAGGCGTGGTTTTATACTGGCTGAAGTTGTGTCGCAGCAATCAAAGGGCTATGTGTTTTTTGCGCGTGGTTCTTCGGAGCTGCGCGTTTTTTGATTTGGGGGTTTTAAATATGTCAAAAGCGTTTGGAGATAATCTACGACAGTTGCGACTAAAAAAAGGCTATACCCAAGCTGAATTGGCAACTTTGCTAAACATAGACCGCACAACACTGACAAAATACGAAAGGGGCTTGACAGAACCTGACTTTTTACGGCTGAAATTGATTTGCGAAATACTAAATGTTGATTACAATACAATATTACAAAAATAAAGCTCGTGCGTAATTTCAAACGCTCGAGCTTTTATTACGTACCTATGGAATCAAAATTTCTGAAGGATATGGCAAATCAATGTCAGCTAATATATCCTCGAAAATATATCCATTTTCTTCATCAGAATAATCACTAAGTTAAGTGATGTCATCATTATCCACTGGAGATGATATTAAATTTTGCTTAGGAGGAATCGATTTTTTTAAATCGTCTGTTTTTAATATCAACTCTTTATAATACTCTCTCAAAAAATCTTTGATTGTTTCTTGGATTCTGAAAGTATTTATTCTAATCTTATCATCAGATAACCAGAATTCATCTATGAGATTGTAATATTTCATGTCATCTTCTACGATAATGTGTAACGCCTTTTTCATTCGTTCAGCATCTTCGCCATTAAGATGGTGTGTTTCAATAATCTTATCTACATCTTTATTAGTAAGACGCGGACTTTCTATTATTCTTTCAGCTGTTGAAATTTGCAATTCTCGTTCAAAAAGCTCCTCCACAACTAAGCGCAATACGATATGTAATTTTGAAGTACATTTTCTTTTAATAAACTCAGTCTTATTTTCTGTATTTGGAATACAAATATCATTTATTAAATGACAATACCGCTCATCAACAGCAAGTCTTTTAATTTCCTGCACAGCTTGTTCGTCAATACCTAAATATTTGCAAACATAAGCTAAATCTTTATCCTGAGTTTTTGCCGTCTGGAGTCCTAAAAGGTAATCTGTTGAAACGGATAATACTTTAGCAAGCGCAATTACTTGTTCGGTAGTAGGTGTACGTTTGTTATTTTTCCAATAAGAAACAATTCCTTCGCTTATAATCATTTTATCTGCTAACTCTTTTTGAGTTATGTTTTTCTCATTAAGTAGTTTAGAAATTCTATCTCCAATTGTTTCCTTTTTGTTGTTAATCATAATATTATCGCCTCCATTTAGTTAACATTTTGTGAATAATTCAAAGCGTCTATTGACTATTTGTTAATTTTGTGATAGTATTATAACATAATAAATTAATAAAGTCAATAAGCGATTATTGATAAACGGAGGAATTATAATGACAATAATTAACAAGATTATTACAAAAATGCAAAATTGCAATCAAAAAAACTATGCGCTCGATGACATTTTTATCGATGAAAAAAACGCCTATTACGGCGATTTGTTGACCGCTGTTATCAAATCGCAGCGGATGAAACTGACAGATGTTGCACTCAATGCGAAAATTGAACCGCGCGTTTTTCAAAATGTACGTTCAAAAAATGCTAAAGATCGTAGAATTATCACTCGTTCTGAGGCTCTACGTGTTGCAGTAGTGTTAAATTTACCGCCGCATTATACGCAACTTTTGTTGGAACGCATGAACGTTGCGCTTCCTCGCTATACCAATAGCGATATTGCTTTAAATGCTGTCATTTACACTAATCACAGTACGCACCATGAAATGTTAACGCGTTTAAAATGTCTTGACCTTATTGAGAAGAATCAGCTCAATTTTTTATATAATTTTGAAAATGAGTTTAGCAAAATAAATCTGGAGGAAATCATATGAAACGATTTAATCTATTTGTTAAACTGGTTGAAATGATACTCGACGTTGATTGCGAGTTTCGTGATGATGTTCATCACGATTTAGATGATGTTTTAGCTGGTGCCGTCTTAGGGACAAATATTATCCTTCTTAGCGAAAATCTAAAGAAAAATATGGCAGATAATCCATTGTTGGTTTATTTGGTTTTGGCACACGAAATTCGTCATACTTGGCAGTTCGCTAATCAATCGTATTCATTTGAAAATTATTATACCGGTAAAGAGGCTCCTGAAAAATATGAAATGCAAGAGTGTGAAATCGATGCGAACGCTTTCGCATATTTGGTTTTACAGTTAGTAACAGGCAAAACACCGAAACATAACACGTGGAAAATTTTCAGTTATGATTCTATAATGTTAAGGGTCAGGGAACTTGAATTTGCTTTCCGTTTGAGATGTAAAAATCGCGATGTAAGAAAGCTCGTTTCAATTCTAAAACAGTACAATAAGTTTTGAACGATTAATTTTTCAAGATTCGTTGTATTTAACAAAAAATCGTGCAAACAGGAGCAAAACCTATTTGCACGTTTTTTGATTGTATATTTAGCAGTTCCACACCGTTTCGTCGCCGCAGATATTACGGATTTTCAGGCGAAGCGGTTTTTTCTCGGATTTGATTGTTCCGTCCCAGAATGTTTTTGTTTTTTCGCCATTGAGAATAACAAAGCTGTTTTTATCAATCTTTATCTCAGAAGAAGAATGCCATTCGCCCTCGCTGCTTTCACAGTCAAGACTAAGGTATTCAATCATTTCAAGACCTTCGTTGCTTATCTGAATCGGTTTAAAGGTTTTCTTCTTATCATTCAGCAAACACTTTTTGTTGAATTCATCAATCTTTGAAATAACTCTGTCACTCATAAAGCGGTCAATATTGACAACGTATCGGTCAATCAAATCGCCTTCCGTTTCGGCAATGCTGAACTCGGCGTAGTCCTCAATAACCACGTCATCAAGAATCGTCTTTAAATCTCTCAGCTCAATTTCAACAATGGTACTGTCATCTTCCTCAATGAACTTATTGATCTCTTCTTCGCTTGTTATGTCAACATAGTAGACGATAACTTTCTTTGTGCTTGGCGGTAAGTCAGGGATAGCCTCATGGATGATACGCTGCATGGTGACTTTATCAAGCAGCTTTGACGAACTATCCATCAAGTTTGGAACATAAACAGGGATAGTACCATACTTTGTATCGGTTATAGTGCCCTCCCAGAAAGAATCAAGCGCGTCCTCGTTCTTCAATCCGGGAATCAATGATTTGATTTTATCCATCGTCTGAACCGGGTTGCGGTAAAGCTGAACACCGTCTTTGATTTCATATACATCAAACGCTGCACCGTCAGCCGACAATCTGTCACGCATAGTTTGTAATGAATTGAGTCCTATATCGCAGGTAATAAATCTTCTTTTGAGTTTATTCGCAACCGCCGCAGTTACACCGCTACCACCAAAGAAATCGGCAATGACCATTTGGGGGTTAGAAGATATATTTATTATCCTACTTAATAATGCTTCTGATTTTTGTGTAGGATAATCAAGCTTTTCAGGGTCGGTAGGACTTGTTATCTTTGGAACATCTGTCCACCAATCATTGATTGGTGTACCATCTTCTCGTAATACTGCATTTTCACCCTTTACTTTAGTTCTTCCTCTTTGTTTAGTCCCTTCTGAATACTCACGATATTCAGTATTGAAAACCCATTCATTATTCCATTCATCTTTTTCTGAACATTTTGAATACCAAAAAATAGTGTCATGTTTATGTGGCATTTCATGCTTTGGAATACCACCTCCGCTATAACACCAAATAATCTCGTTTCTAAAGTTTTCTTCTCCAAATACCTCATCAAGTAAAATCTTCACATAGTGCCCAATATGAAAATCAAGGTGAACATAGATAGAAGCATTTTCACTCATAACTGACTTAATCGCTATGAAATTTTCATACATCCAATTAAGATACTTCTCTTTATCCCATATATCACCGTACATTTTTTCTTCGAATTCGCGTAACTCTTCCGAATCAAATTCTTGTTCTGCCTGAGCTATAGTTTCAGCCAACTTAGGATTACGACGAAGTTTTATCTTTTTTGCATAGTCCGCACCACTGGCAAAAGGAGGGTCTATATATACAAGGTCAACTTGAATATCGTGTTCTCTCAGGTAGGCACAAGTAGTGATACACTCACCGCGAAACACCATATTATTATCAGTATTCTCACCGACCGATTCTATCTTTTCGACTTCATATAAGGGCATACCGCGCTTCAATGTCATCGAAGTATCACCTATGCCCTTATATTTCAATACTCTGTTGATATTTAAAAGTGCCTGTCCTTCAATCGGGTCAGGAGAAAAAGGTTTATACTTAATCGGCATTACGGTTATCCTCCGTTCTTAATAATTGAATTTGCAACACCTTCGGCAGCCGAAGAAATCAGTGTAGTGGCTACACTTTTCACAATATCAAATGTAAATGGAAGTGCTTTTTCTTTAATTACATCTTTTGTCTTTTTCCAATTTGAATTATCTCTGACTTTATCAAGAAAATCATTACCATCCCAAGTCATCGAACCAATATAATAGTTTCCTATTATATCTTCTTTACAATATTCAATCATATTGTTCTGTTCCAATAGTTTTGCATTGTACAAGATTTCTTTTGTCGAATAGCCTTTGATGGTTAGATTTTCAATCTCCTCGTCTTCGCTATTTTCTATTTCCAAAAGAATCAGCCTTATTAAATCCATATCACGTTTCATTAGTTACACCTCTATTAATCAAAAAAGTCTTGTTCTTCATTAGGTGATTCATCAGATTTTTCAGTGTCAGACAATATAGATTCATCAAATTCAAAATTTGAATATTTAGTATAATCAAAATCTTTTTCTAATAAATTCTTTGCATATTGTACTATTGTGGTATTATCTCTTTTTATAAACCATCTTTCATAATTTTGCTTATTTTTATCGACTGCTTCAATCAACGCTATATACTGTTCTCTGTTCATTTCGGAAAGCAAAGGTTCGATGGAAATTTCAAATGTTTGCATTGAAGATTCATAATTATCACATAATTTGTAATTTGAAATGAGATAATCTATAAACTTACTCGTTTCTCCTATTTTATTAAAGTGTTTTTTCATAAAATTAAATCTACTTGTTTCCGGTTGAATAAATCCAAGAGATGTAATATATGTAAAATAGTCTGTATAAGAGTCATATTTAAACCAACAAATTAATGAATCATTCTTATCTTGCTTAATCTGATTATTAATTATCAGTTTAACATCTTCCAATAAAACTTTATAAATAGATGTGTTCATCGCAATAAATCCAACAAGAAAAAGAATAGGGATTTCTTTATTAGTAACAGTATATTTTTCTTGCTCATTTTTTATTGCCTCAGTAAAAATTGAAGGATTTGTTTCAAATAAAGAAATTAATACAGCGCGATTAATACTTCTGTTTTGTTTGCTTTTTTCATCCATACAAATAAAACATATTTTCCATAACGAATAAAATGTTGATATTTTCATAGAATTGCTCATCTTAGAAAAATACTTGTTATTAAGATATTTACTCAGTGTTTCGTACCTATCTTTATATATCTCATACTTTCCCTCCAAATCATCAGTTAACATATCTACAACTTTTTTAATAAAAACAGGAGGTTTAACAAGAATATCTTTTAACGTATTTTTTATACAAGCTATAGTTGTCTCTCTTGATGGAGTAACTAATTCATAATTATCATTCAATGCAGGATGAGCAGAAAAATTCCTGTAATCATATAGGTGATTTAGGTTAGTATAAGCTTCCAAATCCAATAATTCTGTATCTTTATAAACTCTATCAATAAGTTCTTTTTCCCACTTCGATTTTGATTTATTATCATTTGCGTTTCTACATTTTTCTACTTCCGTTAGTATAGACACAGCTACTGTATCGTTATACATATCTCTCAACTCTTGCAACTTGAATAAAATATCACAGATTGCTACAGAGTACAGCATAACAACAGCAGATCGAAAATATCCGCTTGCATAAGAACTCAATACTTCTTGAAAATAGTCTCTTGTTTTGGCGAAGTATATATCATCCGCTTCAGGAATATTAATTATCATTTACGGTTGTCCTCCGTTCTTTAAATATGCGCTTACAGCCCCTTCGGTTGCTGCTGATATAATAGCTGTAGAAATGGTCTTTATTGTGTCAATTATCATCGGTAACCCTTTTTTCTTAATTATTTCCTTGGTTTTATTCCATATTGTGTTTTCACGTATTTTATCCAAATAATCATATCCTGCATTAGACAGATTACCCACCATACATTCGCAACTACTCATTGTAGAACATTCATCAAAACTCTGTATTAATCCTGCTTGAAAAATAAGTTTACAATGCTCGTAAATCACATTATTATTATATCCATCAATTTTTACATTGATTTTACCGAGACCGGCTCGATAGTTTTCTTCAATATAGAACAGTATTTTTCTTACTAAATCCATGTCACGTTTCATCATTACCTCCGTTTTTCAAAAAACGATTTGATTTTTTCGTAAGTTATCATAATTCTATCCGATTCAGATGTCGAATCTTCCAAATACAGATAATCAAACCGATGATAGCCAAACGCGTTATTATTATGCTTTACAAACTCGGTTTCCATAAAATTACGTTTGTCAATGAATGTCGGATCATTCGCGTAAATCTGTCCTTTTGTTTCAACGATTATAGCTTTATGAATAGCGCCGTCTTTACGCTGGATTATCAGAAAGTCAGGCGTGTATTTGCCGATATAGCTCCACTTGTTACCTGATTTTTTATAGCATTTAATTTTAAACTCTGTTAGTGCTTTGTCACCGTTATAATACACTTCCAATCCAAGCTTTTCTATTTCGTCTTTCATCAACACTTCTTCAAGAAATTTCTGTTCAAACTTGCTGTCAGTTTTATATGGCAGATAATGGAACGAATGATTCTTCCGTGGGTGTGATGAATTATCTTTACGAAGCTTTTCAGCCATTTCGTGCTGACCTAACTCTTCAAGGGTATCTATGGTCTGCTGAACTTTGGCATTGCCTTTAAACTTGCCTTTATCATCCAATATTATGTTTTCTACAACCTTTTGCTGAGGATAGTAATTCTCCGTATCTTCGGTGTATATCTCTGACTTGAAATTTGTGATATTTAACAGTGAGGCTTTCTCCGGTATTATTTCTTCAACCGTTTTGAAATCACGTTTTGAGTAAAAAGCTTTGCGTATATTTGCTTCAACCTCTTTATGTTGATACTTTGAACTGAAATAGCGGTTTCCGTTCTTTTCAAATGTTATGGTGTCAAATACTTTATGCAGCAAATCCTCATACTTATTTAACTCAGCTATAGTCGGAGTACCAAGACCTTGCCGCATTATTTCATATATCCAAGAGTTGAAGGTTACATACTCATTACCTCGTTCTACATCATCAACAGTAATGGTCGCATTCATATTGTTCATCTCAAAATCAGTTGTTTTAATGGTTGTAACTTCATTTGATGTACCGTTAACTGATTTAGGGATTGCCAAATCGGGATTAGCCTTTTCAATTATTAATGTATCATAATTAACCTTCAACTGATAAAACTCAATCTTCGGCAGTTTTAAATATGACGTTCTATCATAACGATTGAGCTTAGATTTATCATTATCCGCGCCCTGAAATTCTTGTATAGTAATATGGTGCTGTTGCTGTAATTGCATATTCAGCTTTTCGGCGTTATCTGCATTCAGGTAAATCAACGCTGTTTCAGGCGCACCTTTAGTAACCTGTCGCAAGCAACGACAAGATGTCTGTAAAACCATATTTGTAGGACAATCGCCCTCTTGTGAAAGTACTATTCCTGTCAGGCTACGACAATCCCAACCCTCCTTTCCGATTTGTACAAGAAGAACAATGCGGATATCGGAAACAGAGCTATCAAGTGTGTCAAATTGAAACTGACTATCAGTAGGCATAGAATATTGCTTATTGCCCTTATGGAACTTCAAAATTGAACTTGTGCTGATTCCATATTCTGAAGCAATTTCAGAAGCTAACGGATATACAATTTCTTCTAACTTTTCTATTGTGCCGCAGTAAATACCAAGTTTGGCAACCGTTCCGTCCTCGTAGACGGTATCTTTGTATGTATCAAGAAAGTCTCTGATTCCTTTGCTGATTATTTCTGCACTTGTGGCATTCTCGACAATCTTTACAACAGGGCATTTCAGGAAGTTACCAATACCGTCAATCAAAGGATAATAATATACGATATTAGATATTTCCGTGTTAGCTATTTTGAGTTTTGGAGCAACTTCAATCTTTTCCGCTTTTGCTAAATACGGCGTACCTGAAAAACCTATAACCGAGTTTATTGTATAGTTGTTCGCCCACTTTGTAACGACCGCGCGTAGTTTTATATCGTCACTTACGGCGTGATGAACCTCGTCGATAAAAATCGACAAAGAAGGGAGCTTTCCAATCAAATTGCGAAGCTCATTGGCTTGACAATCTTTGTCATCGTCGCTTTCCTCAAACAGACTTACCATACCGTTCTTCTCTTTTATTCTGTCGAGAATGACTTTTTCAGCATTTGTTACGGCAACTAAGCCGAACAATTCAGATAACGGTTGATGATTTGCTATCTTCTGTACGTTTGGATTGTTTGTCTTTGTTGATTTCTTTGCTGTTTTATTTTGGTCTAATACTTCAAATGAAATAATGCGTTTGATATCGCTTGCCGCTGGTTCGGGAATAATCCACGCAGGATTAAACTTTTGAATTGTTTTTAAGCTCGGCACAACAGAGCTTTTTAATCCCGACGGTGCAAATATAATAAAGTTATGGGCAAACGCTTTATTGTCAGGCTCATTCATTGCAAAGTATAAATCAAGGTAAATAAATGCTGCCATTAAATAAGTTTTGCCTGCACCCATCGGCAAGCTAAACAGATAATCAGTGTAACTAACGTTATAAAATACTTTATCGAAGAATTCAACATAATCAATAGATGATGGTTCTTTGACGATTTGTTTTTCTATCTTAGTCGAAATTTGTTCGCCGTTATCATTTGTGAGTATAGAGTATTCATATAAAGCCGCTGCCGCTGGATTGTTTTCAAAATATTCTCTTGTTGATACAGATAAGGCTAATTCATTAAGATTAAGAGAATTAAACGCTCCATTAACAAACAGTGTATTCAACGGCTTACAATTATGGACTATTTTTAAATACAAATATATCTTGATTGCTTCAATCTGCGCGTCGCGCATTTCTCCTGTGTTAATTATATATTGAATCAAGTCTTTTACAGTACAGTCATTTGAACCATACCATTCCTGACTCTTTTTTTCTATCATTTTGTAGAACATAAGCTTCACCTGTTTATGATTTATATTCCTTTATATTGTATCACGAGACAATCTTAAAATCAATATATTGTAGTTGATAAATATTTCTGAAAAAATTTTAAAAAAACGCGAAATAATCTTTCGCTATTTTTTTGGCTTTATGATGCGAATTTTTTAATTTTGTGATTGATTTTCACTGGGTTTATGCACGAAAACACGAAAGAAACGCCCTTAGAAAAACGGTAAGAATTGATTTATAATTAGTGTAACGAAAGTACTTTTGAATCTAAGTAAAGGAGGAACTAAGATGTTAAATCTTAGCGAGCTTATCATTGACCCGCGTTCAGTTGGCAAGAAGTTATTCCTTGTGGCTGTTAAGCCTGCGTATAACTACGTCAACGGTCACCGTGCAAGCGACGAAGTTGTCGGTTTCAAATACGAAATCGCAATGCCCGAGCATCACATGGAGAAAATCAATGTGAGAATTGATGGCGACTGTCAAATGAAGGAACCTGATTCTTTTCAGGAAGTCGCGCTCGAAGGGCTAACACTCAGTCTGTATTGGACGCCCAATGGTCATCAGGTCAAGGCGACTGCAAGCAAGATTCGTCCGGTTGCGAATAAGTGATTGGGTGAATACCGCTGAAGCGGCGAGCAGCCCCTCAAGGGCTGCCGTCGGGTCGGCGGCGCTAAAGTTAGTATTACCTTTAGCGCAAATGTCGCGAAAAAACAAAAGTGGTATTTTTATCACACAAAAGGAGGAGCGACTACTATGAGTAAAGACACTCAAAGCAGAGCTTATCAAATTACGATTAACAATCCCGATGAAAAGGGATATGATGATGATAAAATAAACACTATCATCGCAAAAAGCAAAGTTATGTTTGCGTGCTATGCTCGCGAAATTGGTGAACAGGGAACGCCCCATGTTCATATTTATGTGCTATTCCCTTCTCCGAGAAGATTTTCTACTATTAAGAAAAAGTATCCCGGTGCTCATATTGAGCGAACTTTCGGCTCAATACAAGATAATATCGACTATATTAAGAAGGAAGGCAAGTTTGCAGAAACAAACAAAGCTGAGACTTCAATAGAAGGTTCTTATCGGGAGTTCGGTGCTGTTCCAAATAATCTTACACTTGGATTATCTGATATGGAACAGGTCGTTGAACTCCTTGAGCAAGGGTATTCTGTTGTCGAGATTATTGAAGCGTTTCCAAAATATGCTTTCAAAGTCAACTCAATAGAAGCAGTTAAGCAAGCTTTTCTCGCGGAAAAATACCGCGAAACCATGCGAACTGTAGAGGTCACATACAAATTCGGTTCGACCGGTACGGGCAAAACCAGAAGCATCTACAAAGACTATGCTTCTGAAGATATTTGTCGTATCACTTCTTACGGCAAGAATGGTGTTAAGTTTGATTCTTACAAAAGCGAAGATGTACTTGTATTTGAGGAATACGCCAGTCAGATTCCTATTGAGGAATTTCTTGTTTATCTCGATATCTATCCACTTATGCTCCCAGCTCGTTATTCGGACAAAACTGCTTGTTATACCAAGGTAATTATAACTTCAAACTTACCTTTGAGCTCGCAGTATATAATGGAACAGCATAGCAAGCCTGAAACTTATGCAGCTCTTTTAAGGCGAATTAACTTTGTCGAAGAGTACAAATCTAACGGTACTGTAACAAAAACCAAACTTAATAATGTTGTAAGGTTAGACGGTGACGATGATGACTAATAGCGAATACAAACGAAAGCTTTTCAACAACACCTTCAGGCAGATTTTGCTTTGTTACTTTATTCGCGGTATCAAAAGCACTGTCCGTTCTATCCCTAAAATAACATCTGTATTTATGATTGTAGCGGTATTTGTTGTAACATTGTTTCAACAGAACAATAATCATAAAACAGAAACAATATTTGTGGGATTGAACAAGCTCACCCAGTTTTCATCTATCTTTTTGATTATCGTTTTATTTGCCTCAGCGTTTATCATTATGATGATACTCTTTGGTAAACCAAAATGCGCTCGACGGTATCACAATGATTTTCATCGTTGCGGTATGGTTAACAGCGCTGGTGAGTCACCCGCATTAATTGAACGAACAAAAAGACGAAATTCGAGGATAGAAAAGCTGGTATTCTTTTCAAAAGGACTACCCTTATCCTTATGGAATGATAATAAAGAGAAAATCGAATCATCACTGAATCTATCCATAGACAGCATTGAGCAAGGAAGGGACAAACACCATTTTGTAGTATACGCTATTGATGGTTGTTATGTTCTCCCCGAAAGGATTGACTGGAATCCTGCATTGATTAGCAACAAAAATTCTGTGTTAGTTCTCGGTGAGAGTTTAGCAAATACTGTTGAGGTGGATTTATCAAAGATTCCGCATTTGTTATTAGCCGGTTCAACAGGCTCAGGAAAAACGTTACTACTGAAACTTTTACTTATGCAGTGTACAAAAAAACAATATTGTGTATATATTGCCGACTTTAAAGGCGGCGTTGACTTTAACAAATCTTGGAGACGTCATACACGTATTATAACAGAGTCCGATGATTTAACCCTCTGTTTGAATGAGCTTGTAGAAGAATTACACAGAAGAAAAAGACTATTTGCTGAATTGGATTGCACTAATATTGACGAATACAACAAACGTTTTGGCAAGCAAATACAAAGAATCGTATTCGGCTGTGATGAAGTAGCTGAACTGTTGGACAAAACCGGACTTGACAAAAAAGAGAAAAATACAATCGCACTTTATGAGGCAAGTATAGCAACTATCGCGAGACTCGGCAGAGCATTTGGCATACACCTAATCCTCGCAACACAGCGTCCCGACGCAAATATCATCAATGGACAAATCAAGAACAATGTTGATTTTCGCGCTTGTGGTCGAGCAGATAATGTATTGTCGCAGATTATACTTGATAAGGGTGATGCGAGTGACCTAATCAGCAAAACTGCTCAAGGCAGATTTTTGACAAATTCAGATGTTCTGTTTCAAGCATATTATTTCGACGATTCGAAAGGATGGTAATCATGAATAACGGAAAGGCTAAATTTCTAAGCGTTAAGGATGTTGCTCGTATTATGGATATTAGTATTCCAACTGTCCGAAAGCTCTTCGAGAAAAGAGACTTCCCTGCAATAAGGGCAGGTCGTCGAATTCTTGTCAGCGAAGAAGCTTTTAGGCAGTATATGATGCAACGTCACTGCTAACAAACTCTATTGACATTTTAGGGCATTGCATGTTATCATTTTATTGTTAATATGTAGTGTCCTTATGTCTTTAGTCTGGAAAGGAGATAATTTAATGTCAACGACTAAAGGCAAAAAAATAACAAGGAATTACGGAAACGGAACTATATATCCTAAGCCGAACGGAAAAGGATTCATAGGTGAGGTTTTTGTTATAATAGACGGCGAAAAGAAGCGTAAAAAGGTTTCCGGTAAAACGAAAACAGATGTTAAAGTTAAGTTGCGCGAATTACAGCTAAACGCAGAAGCAGGATTGCTTGATACTAAGCCCGAAGAAAAGGGCGTTGTGTTTTATGACTTTGCGATTGATTTCATTGAGCGTCGTGCTAAACTCAAAGGTATTGAGGAAACCTCTGAAACGAGAGATACATATTCCTTGAAGAAGATGGGCGATTTTGCCAATCTATATATTCAAGATATGAATGAAGAAATGATTGAACGATTCTTTCTTGAAAATATAGATATCAGTCAAAGCTATATCAATAAAATCTTTCAGCTTATGAACCGTGTCTTTAATGAAGCAATCCGCAAGAAAATCATTTCTGAAAATCCCATGCGGTGGCTTGAAAAGCCCAAGAGTGCAAAACCCACAAAAATCATCAGAGCCTTGACGGTTGCAGAGGAACAGCGGTTACTTGACGTGCTGAAAAATGAGGATATTCTCTACGCTCCGCAAATGCTCCTTAGTTTATTTACAGGTTGCAGAATGGGCGAGGTTAATGCGCTTGAAGTCCGTGATTTCGACTCAAAAAACAAGCTGTTACGAATTCGCAAAACGGTTTCGGAAAATAACGGCGGTGTCACGATTCACTATCACACAAAAACCTATCACAACCGCGATTTATCGCTGAGTGATGATGTGGCAGATTATTTATCAGTGTGTATCGGTGATAAAGAGGACGGATTTATATTTCTTTCCTCAGCAGGCACGATTGTTTCAACCGGCCAGGTCAACACCGAGTTCAAAAAGGTACTTGAAAAGTACGATATTCTCGACAAGAGCCTTGACGGTGATGTAACGTGCCATAGCTGCCGTCATACATATGCCACGCGCTTTTTAGAAAGCGGTTCGGGTGTAAAGGTTTTACAGTCGCTATTAGGGCATTCAGAAATCAAAATCACGCTGGGTGTGTATTGTGATGTGCAGGATTCTTTCAAGCAAGCGCAATTAGACACCTCGAATAAATATCTTGAAAATAACAATTTGAGCATTATATGAGTGTAAACTGCTCCTAAAATTGCCCCTAACAGTTCAAAAAGCCACTGTTTAAGCTAAAAGTTTGGTCATCCCGACCATATAAAACAGAGATACTCAAATGAGTATCTCTGTTTTATTTTATCCGAATTCAAGTCGGGATGACAAGACTTGAAGGCGACCGTGCCGAGCTTCAAGCGTAAGCGACGAAGCGAAGGTAAAAACAGTCCTGTGGACTGTTTTTAGGGAGAGCGTTCGACTGCATTTTAGCTGTGCACACACCGCATAAAACGAGGTAGGCACTTCCCCATTATACATACGATGTCATCCCGACCATATAAAAAAGAGACACTCAACAGAGTGTCTCTTTTTTATTATTATCCGAATTCAAGTCGGGATGACAAGACTTGAAGGCGACCGTGCCGAGCTTCAGCGTAAGCGACGCAGGTGCGCCCCTACGATTATATCAAATGTTGTACTGAACAAATCGCGTTTGGACTTTTTCTACAAAAAGAAAAGGGACGGATTGACCGTCCCTTGATTTTTTATTTAAGCGTTTAGGCTTTAATTAGAAATCTCTTCTCTTTCTTGCGAGGAAGATAACGCCTGCAGCTGCGAGCATTACACCGCCGAATACGAAGAAGATGGTTGTCTCCTGGCCTGAGCTAACTGAGCTTGAGCCTGAAGATGAAGAACCGCCTGAGCTTGAGCCGCTTGAGCTGCTTGAGCTTGAACCGCTGTTGCTTGAAGAATCACCGTTTGATGATGAGCTATCGCCTGATGAGCTGCCATCCTGAACGGGAGAAGCTTCCTTCTTCCAGTCAAAAGTTTTGCCTGACTCCTTGATAGCCTTCTCGATGTCGTCCTTACCGAGGCCGAGAGCCTTAGCTGTATCGTCAATAGTCTGCTGAACAGTCTTGCCGTTGAAGGTCAAAGCATTTGTAATACCTGCCTTGGCGTTAGTGTCCTTAAGGAAATCAAGGAATAAATCGTACTTTGTTGTACCTGCCCAAAGAGCCTCGCCGACAACGTTACCAATCGAAGTAATAGCAAGTGGTGGTCCATATTTAGAACTATCCATGCCTTCCCAGTGAACAACGTAGCTCTTCTTGTTAGAATCAACTGTATTCTCAATCATATCACCGTTCATAGAAGCGGTCTTGCCAATACACGAAGAATCAAAAATAAGATCGCAAGTCTGAACATTGTTATCATTTAAGAAAATAACGCCGTACTGCTTGCCGCTTTCAATGGTAATACCCTTAGCGTCAAAGTCATATGTCCAAATATTGTCCTTCTTTGTATCTGTCATATCACCTTTTCTTGCAGCCCATTCAATAAGAACATCGCCGTTGTGCTCATAAAGATAAATCTTTACTTGCTTAAAATTCTTCCAAAGATTAGGGTCAACCTTAAAGCTGACAGTGTTACCGCCTACAGCAGCGCTACCGCTGTCGTCAGCGCCTACAGATGAATCGCCGTCGGGAGCAGCAACTGCAGCAGAATCCTCAGCAGCAGCAACAGCAGCGCTGTCGGTCTCAGCCGCGGAAGCAGCAATAGCAGCTGTGCTTGCAACCATCATAGCAGCGATTGCAATGCTAACTATTTTCTTGAACATTTTTTAATCTCCTCCTAAAATTGTTCCTTTATCCGAGAAAACATAATATCTCAGTAAAAATATTATACAATAAATATTACAAAACTTCAATACTTTTGCGAAATATTTTTCCGTTTTCTTATACAAGAAATTATTAGTCATTTTGGTTGTTTTTTACAATATATGACTAATTTCTGCCAAAACAGGGGCGGATGTGTTTGTCCACCCCTGCTGTCAAGATATTATTACCGTTTTACTTAAACAATCCGAGTACGGTTTCTTTGACAACCGCGAGGGCGTCGGAAATTTTTGTGACGTCCTTTGCGCCTGCCATTGCCATATCTGGCTTGCCGCCGCCGTTGCCGCCTGCAGCCTGAGCTACCGCCTTAACAACCTTGCCTGCGAGCACGCCTTTGGCTACTGCCTCCTTGCCGCAAGCCGCCGCAAAGGTTACCTTGCCTTCGTTTGCCGCCGCGAGGACGATTACCGTTGAACTGTCTTTATCCCTCGCCTTTTCGCACATATCACGGAGCACGTCGGCTGTTGCGCCCTTTACGCTGCCTGTAACGATTTTTACGCCACCGGCTTCCTCGGCGTTTTCGAGAATTCCGTCGAGCTGATATGCCGCGAGCTTTGAGTTGAGGTCGGCAATCTCGCGCTGCTGCTCCTTGATAAGCTGAGCCGCCTTTGCCGCGCCCTCAACAATCGCCTTGGGATTTGTGAGCTTAAGCGCTCCCGAAGCGCCCATAAGCGCCGCGCTGAGCTTGTTGATATAATCGAGCACGCCGTAGCCGGTGAGAGCCTCAATTCTTCTTACGCCTGCGGCTACCGAGCCTTCCTGACGAATTCTGAACAGTCCGAGGTTTGAGGTGTTTTTAACGTGAGTACCGCCGCAGAATTCAACCGAGAAGTCGCCTGCGCTTACTACGCGGACAACGTCGCCGTACTTTTCACCGAACAGCGCCATTGCGCCGAGCTTTTTGGCTTCTTCAATGGGCATTTCGCGCGTTGTAACCTCGATACCCTCTAAGATTTTTTCATTTACAAGGTCTTGAACCTCAATAAGCTCCTTGGCTGTCAGAGCTTCAAAGTGAGTGAAGTCAAAACGAACATAGTTGTCTGTTACGAGCTGACCTGCCTGCTGAACGTGGTTGCCGAGAACCTGACGGAGCGCGCTCTGCAGAAGGTGAGCCGCGGTGTGATTGCGCATAATGTTCTCGCGCCTTTTCTTGTCAACCGCCGCTTTTACGGTCTCGCCAACGGTAATTCCGCCGTCCTTAACGAGGCAGGAATGAATATAGATATTGCCCGAGGCGTCCTTGGTGGTGTTATCAACCTCAATCTGAGCGCTGTCGGCGGTGATTACGCCTGTGTCGCCCACCTGTCCGCCGCTCTCGGCGTAGAACGGAGTTTTGTCAAGCACGAGAACTACGCTCTCGCCCTCGCCTGCGGTTTCTACACGCTCGCCGTCCTTGACGATTGCGGCGATTTTTGCCTCGCACTCAAGGTCGGTATAGCCGACAAACTTGGTCTTTTCGACATCCGAAAGGTCGGTTGAATCGCTAATCCAAGCGTCTGCGCCTGCGTTTTTACGGGCGTCGCGCGAACGCTTTTTCTGCTCCTTAAGGAGCTCCTGAAAACGCTCTACGTCTACCTTGATTCCCTTTTCAGCCAAGATTTCTCTTGTCAAGTCAATCGGGAAGCCGTAGGTGTCGTTGAGCTTGAAGGCGTCCTCGCCGCTGATTGTCTTTATCTCGCTCTGCTCCATGATGTTCTGGAGCATCTTAAAGCCCTGGTCGATGGTCTTTGCGAAGCTTTCCTCCTCAACGCGGATAACCTTTGTGATAAACTCGCGCTTTTCGTCAAGCTCAGGATACGCTTTGAGGTTTTCGTTGATTACGGTATCGCAAACCTTGTAGAGGAACGGCTCATGATAGCCGAGAAGTCTGCCGTGACGCGCCGCGCGTCTGAGAAGTCTGCGCAGAACGTAGCCCTTGCCCTCGTTTGAAGGCATAACGCCGTCGCCAATCATAAAGGTTGTGCTGCGGATATGGTCGGTGATTACGCGCAGCGAAACGTCGCTTTTTTCGCCGTCGCCGTAGTTAACGCCGGTAATCTTGCTGATGTGCTTCATAATGTTCTGAACGGTGTCTACAAGGAAGAGGTTATCTACGCCCTGAATTACACACGCCAAGCGCTCAAGTCCCATACCTGTGTCGATATTGGGATGTTCAAGCGGAGTGTAGTTGCCCTTGCCGTCGTTGTCGAACTGGGTAAATACGAGGTTCCAGACCTCAACGAAGCGGTCACACTCGCAGCCAACGTGACAGTCGGGCTTGCCGCAGCCTTTTTCGGGACCGCGGTCAAAGTAAATTTCGGAGCATGGACCGCACGGACCTGAGCCGTGTTCCCAGAAGTTGTCCTCTTTGCCGAGGCGAACCATATGCGATGGATCAACGCCGACTTCCTTTGTCCAAATATCAAAGGCTTCGTCGTCGTCCTGATAGATTGAAACGTAGAGCTTGTCCTCGGGCATTTCGAGAACCTTGGTGAAGAATTCCCACGCCCATGCGGTAGCCTCGCGCTTAAAATAATCTCCGAACGAGAAGTTGCCGAGCATTTCAAAGAATGTGCCGTGACGCGCGGTGATACCTACGCGCTCGATATCGGGCGTTCTGATACACTTTTGGCAGGTGGTAACGCGCTTGCGCGGAGGAGTTACCTCGCCTGTGAAGTACTTTTTCATGGGAGCCATACCGCTGTTGATAAGCAGAAGGCTGTTGTCGTCCTTTGGAACGAGCGAAAAGCTGGGCAGTCTGAGACAGCCCTTTGACTCGAAGAACTCGAGGAATTTTTCTCTAAGCTCGTTTAGTCCTGTCCATTGCATTTTGATTACTCCTTAGTATATGATTATATTGTTTTGTATATTATTTTTCCGTACGAAAAGGGTTTATTGCTCGCGTTTGCGTCTTAAAACCGAGCCTGCCGGAACGGGAAGGTCGGATTTCATTGTGAGTATCTGCTTGGGATGAGGCGCGCTTTCAACCTGCTCGCCGTCCTCGTTTGTCAGCGAAATACATTTTACGTTGTACGGTACTCCGCCCGGCGGAAGAATGTCGAGCGTGTCGCCTACGCAGAATTTGTTGCGCTGGGAGATTACTGAGGTTGTGTCGTCAATGCTCTCCTCGCAGAACGCCGCGGCGTCGTAGTGTCGGATATAGCCGCCGTTATCGGTGGTCTGCCCGGGCTCGTAGCCGAAGTAAAAGCCTGTGCTGTACTCGCGGTGGCTGATTTTTTCAAGCTCCTCTTTAATCCACGGCTTTAGCTTGAAGTTTTCGCCCTCGGCGTAAAAATCATCAACCGCGTGGCGGTAGGCGTTGGTCGTAACCGCCGTGTAGTAGGTCGTCTTTGCCCTGCCCTCGATTTTGAAGCTCGACACGCCTGCCGCGACAAGCTCGGGGATATGCTCTATCATACACATATCGCGCGAATTATAGAGGTAGGTTCCGCCGTCGAATTCCTCGACCGGGAAGAACTGCCCCTCGCGCTTTTCCTCATACAAATGATACTTCCAGCGGCACGGCTGGGCGCAGTCGCCGTGATTGGCGTCCCTGCCCGTAAGGTAGCTCGATATCAGGCATCTGCCGGAGAACGACACGCACATCGCGCCGTGCACAAAGCACTCAATCTCGAGCTCCTTGGGGGTTTTTGCGCGGATTTCCGCGATATCGGAAAGCGGAACTTCCCTTGCCATTACCACCCTTGACGCGCCCAAATTATACAGCGCGTTAGCCGTTGCGTAGTTTGTTACGCCTGCCTGGGTTGAAATATGGATTGCAACCTTCGGCGCGTAGCGCTTTGCCATTTCGAGCACGCCGGGGTCGGCTATAATCAGCGCGTCAACGCCGATATCCTGAGCAAATTCGAGGAAGGACGGCAGAGCTTCGAGCTCGCTGTTCTTCGGGAGAATATTGCAGGTCACGTGGATTTTTTTGCCCATTGAGTGGGCTAAATCACACGCTTTTTTCAGGTCGTCCCTGTCAAAATTCTTTGACGACGACCTCATTCCGAACATCTTACCCGCAAGGAACACCGCGTCCGCGCCGAAATCAAGCGCGGATTGCAGACATTCAAAATCGCCTGCGGGAGATAAAATTTCAGGCTTATTCATCACTTAATATACTCCAAATTAGCCTCGTGCTCACCGATAGTGGAAGCGTAGTACGCCTTGCCGTTGCTGTCGTGGCAGAAGTAGTAATAGCTTGAATCGTACGGATTGAGCGCCGCCTTGATTGCCTCCATACCGGGGTTACAAATCGGTCCGGGCGGAAGTCCGGTGTTGTCGTAGGTATCGTAACGGCTCTTATAATTCGCCGCAATCTCGGCAGGGAGCTTGTCCTTACTGCGGTAGGGGTAGTACTTTGTCGAGTCAAGTCCGAGGGACGATACGCCCTCGCTGTCGTCGGCGTTAAGGCGGTTGTGCAGGATTGAGGAGATATAGTACATATCGTCCGAATCCGCCGCCTCTGCCTGGATGATTGAGGCTATTGTCATAATCTCGTCGAGCGTGTAGCCGTCGTCGGATTTTTCGAGCATTTTATTGACTGATGTGAGCTTTTCATAACCGTCGAACGCCTGCTTTTCAGCCATACGCTTCTCGTAGTTGTTGAGAATTTTATAAATAATGCTTGCAGGATCCTCGTTTACATAGAACTCGTATTTATCAGGATAGAGGTAGCCTTCGAGCTTGTAATAACGCTCGCCGGGGTTTTTGATGTTCTTTAAGAAGTCGAAATCGTTGTCGAACTTTGAAGAATTGCAGAGCTGTAAAAACTCCGCCTTGTTGCCGAGCGCTCCGCCCTCTTCAAGCTTGTCCGCAATCTCGAGGACGCTTTGTCCCTCGATGATTGTAACCTCAATGGTATCAGTACGGTTTGAAGTTCCCTGCAGGTTGGTAATAATCGCCTGATAGTCCATATTCTTTTTGAGCTCGTATGTGCCCTGCGAGAAGGTGTTGTTCTTAGTCACCATAGCGTAGAGCTTAAAATAGGTCGGCTCACCGATTACTCCGCCTTTTTTGAGAGCGTCGGTAACCGTGCCGATGTCCGCGTCCTTGGGAACCTGAACGGTTACGGTGGAATCGTCCTTGCGGTTAATTGCAAGCAGGTCGTTCATTCCCGTGATTAAAAACGCTCCGAGAGCCGCCGCGATAATCAGCACCGAAACTATCCATGCAATTCTGAAAATTCTGCGGTTACGCTTGTTACGCGCCTTGAGCTCGCGCTTTTCTTGCCTTTGACGCTTTTTGAGCGACCTTTTAGACTCGCGCGCGATTTGGTCTTTAACCTCTTCTCCGCTGTAGGAGCTGATTTCCTCGGGCTCCGACGAGCCGTAAGACGTGCCGTCGTCGTCGTAATTGTCGCGGATATTGAGCTTAAAGTTCTCCGCCTTTCTGCGGCGCTGTTCTTCAAGTCCGTGGTTATTATTGTCTGTACTCATATACTCATTCCTTTACCGGATTGCGGTTGACAAACCTCTCGGTTACGAGGATATCAACCGGTCTGTCGTATACTCCCTTTGGGAGGGTATTTTGTGTGCATTTATAGTAACAGATTCCGGCGGTTGTTCCGCCGAAGCTCTGCAAAAACCTGTCGTAATAGCCTTTTCCGAAGCCGATTCTGTAGCCCTGATAGTCAAAGCACAGCCCCGGGACAAGGCAAAGCCCTGAGGAATAGTCCTCTGCCCTTTCGCATTTTTCGGGCACCGGCTCTAATATGCCGAACTTTCCGCGCGATAAGCCGGAGCGTGAATTTATGTAGTAAAAATCCATCTCTCCGCTGACTTCTCCGCACTTAGGAACGGCTACGCGCTTGCCGTTTTTAAGCGCGTCGTCGATTACCGCCGAGGTGTCGCACTCGATTTCTCCCGACACAAACGCAAACAGCGTTTGGCAGGACTTATATTCATCAAGCTGTAAGATTTGCTCTGTCAGCCTGCTGTCAAGCGATGATTTGAGCTGCGGCGGCATTGACTGCCTTATGCGGCGGTACTTTGCCCTAAGCTCGCGCTTGCGCTGTCTGACGTTTATCAGAGGCATTGCATATCCTCAATCACCTTATCCGCAACGTCCTTCGAAAGCGCCTTTGCGACAATCGCGTGGCCGAATTCTACCGCGCAGCCTGCGCCCTTTGCGGTAATTACGCTGCCGTCGGTCTCGGTGTGAGCGGCGGTGTACTCTGCGCCCTTGAGCTCCTTTTCAAAGCCGGGGAAGCAGGTGGCTTTTTTGCCGTCTAAAAATCCGAGATGGCCTAAAATTGAAGGTGCGGCGCAGATTGCGGCAACAATTTTGCCCTCATCATAGCAGCGCTTAACACAATTAATAACTCTTTCGTCGTTTTCAAGGTTAACCGTTCCGGGCATTCCGCCGGGAAGGATTACTCCCTCGATTTCGCCGTAGTCGATATCGTCCGCGGAGACGTCCGACTTAACGCATACGCCGTGCGAGCTGATTACGAACTCGCCGGTAACTCCTGCGGTCTGAACCCTGAGCTTTGCTCTGCGCATTACGTCAAGACACGCGAGCGCTTCGGTCTCTTCAAAGCCTTCGGCTAAAAACAAATAAAACATAATTTCCTCCTGATTTTAGGATAGTGTGATTCCGATGTATATGTCCTTCGGCAGAGGTGTTGTTGAAAGCGCCTTTGCCATTCCGTATTTTTCTTTTTTAGAAATATCAAAGAATTCCTCGCCGCATTTGCCGTAAACAACAAACCTGACTGAGTCGGAGCTGTTAAGCAAAAGCGTTTTTAATTCTTTTAAATCATTATATGCACAGTAAAAAACCTTGCAAACGCCGTTTTCTTCCTCAAAAATCGCCATGGCGTTTTTGCTGAAAGCGGTTTTTATTTCGTAGCAGGCGTAATATTCAATAGCGAAGCGGACATAATCATTATTCCATAAAAGAAAATTCCCTCTTTTAAATCCGTATTGAATATACTCAAAGTCCGCGGTGTCGCCAATGAGTATGCTGTCGGCGCAGCCGCGTTCGAGCTCGTTTCGGTGAACCATCGCTCCCCTTACCGAACAGCAGGCGCGGTAGCCGTGCTTGCCGTAAAAGCGGTAGAGCTTTCCGCTTGCAGGCAGGAGTATCGAAAAGCGGTCTCCCCTGCTTTTCGCGTCATTTAATGAATATTCTATCAGCTTGCCCATTATTCCGCGGTTTCTGAATTCCGGCAGTGTAGCCGCTCCGCAGAGGTAATGTGCCTGCGCTCCGCCGAGGGAGCAGTCAATCAGGTACAGTGCGGAGACAATTTTGCCGTTTTCAGTCGCGGCGTAAGCGTGGTATGTGTTTTTATTTCTTTCAAAGAATAAATCTGCCGCCTCGGGCGAATCGTCAAAGCAACTCAGCCACAGGGCTTTAAGCTCATTTATATCTTCTTTTCCGGCTATTTTCAGCTCTGTATTCATTTTGGAATACCGTCAAATCTTTCGTAAATAATCTCGGGATGATAGGACAGCTTGGATTTTTTCAGTCCTTCGAGCCCCATATCCTCCTCGCGGTTGAGGTATTTGTAATTTGTAAGGGTTTTCGCAAACTCGTTATTGATAACCGCGTAGCTTCCCTCGTAGTCCCTGAGCGCTTTTTCAAAGTTAACGTCGAAGCATAGCGGTGAAATCTCCGAGCCCAAAGTCATAGCGACGGGAGTTTGATTAACATACAAAATCAATCCGCGCATTTCGAACTCGCTTAAATTTTCAAGCGCCTCTTTTATAACCGCGTATTCGGCGTGCTCGTTTGGGTTGAGCTCATTTTCCAAGCACCAAAGCTCCGCGACCTTCAGCGCGTCGGCGGTGTTTTCCGCCGTTACAGGCTCGGTTTTGCTGTCAGGAAAGGTGCGGTTGAATTTTGAGATGTGGTTGCGCTTGGCATGGTACTTTTTGCCGGGAAGCTCAGCGAGCATTTCGGTCAGGTAGATATAGTCCTGAGTTGTTGTGCTCGGCTCAAAAATGTACTTGCCCGTGCAGAGCCTTTCGAACTTCTCACGTTCTTTGCGCGACATATAGCCCATATAAGGCTGACGGTCATTTTCCTTTGCGTCGTCCGCAATCGCCTTTAACGCGCCTTTAACATTTTTGCCGTGCGGAAAACAGTAGCCCCACAGCCTGCCGTCGGAACGGAAATACGCCTTGATTAAAGTATCGTCGAACACGGCGAACTTAATAAGATACTCGCGGTTCCACAGGTAGGCGCTGACCATATTTGCCTCGCAGCCGATTTCATCGTCCGAGTAAAACGCTCTGTATTTTTTTATATCGGATTTTTCGATTTGCTTAAAAATTAACATAAAATATCGCTGACAGCCTTTTCTATTTCCTCAGATATTTTTTCTATCGGCTTGATTTCGCCGTTTTCGCAGCAGTCAATTACCGTCCAACCGCATTTTTTCGCGGCATAAAGCGCGCTTTTGCGGCAGGTGAGCAGAAAACTGAGGTTGCTTTCGTGCAAATCCTTCTTGCTTAAATCTCCGCCGTAGCGCTTTTCCATCAGCCTTTGCGAAACGTCGGGAGATACGTCGAGGTAAATTACCCTGTCGGGCTTTGGCAGTCCGAGCTTTACGTACTCAAAATCATCCTGCCAGTCGATGAACGCATCGCGCTTATCATCGGCAACCTTTGCCATTTGGTAGATTATATTTGAGGTGCTGTAGCGGTCGCACAAAAAGAGCGTGCCGTCTTTATAGTCGTCCTTCCAGTCCTTTAAGAAGCTTGCGGCGCGGTCAACGGCATAAAAAGCCGACGCGCAATATGCGTTAACGTCCTCGGGCTTGCTGCCGAATTCTCCGCCGAGGTACATCTTTACAAGCGCTGACGCAGGGCTGTCGTAATCGGGAAATCCAAGCCTGCGAACCTTTAAGCCTTTTTTGTCGAGCTTTTCTGCAAGGAGCGCGGTCTGGGTAGCCTTTCCGCTTCCGTCAAGCCCTTCAATAACAATAATCTTGCTTTTCATAACTACCTCTTAGGGCTGTCTGCCGTATTTTTCTCTCATTTCCTTCTGTCTGCCGCAGCACATTTTGCCCTCGGGACAAGGTCCGAACAGACATCCCGGCCCGCAGTTCTTGAACAATGTAGGCGCAACCTTTAGACATTCGAGCAGCATTTGCTCGGCTACCTCGCGGATTTCCCACTGTGCGCGGTTACAGCAGCGGTGCGCAAAGAAGTTGTGCAGACTGCGCGCGTTAAAGGTGCAGACAATTTTTGTAGTCGAGGCGTTCGGGAGAATAAACCTCGCGTCCTCGTTCGCTTTTTTGAGGAACGCGGAGTACTGCTTTTTGTTGCTCTGCTTGAAGCTCTCCATAATTTCCTCATCACTGCCCTGCTGAGCCTCTCCGAGAAAATCTGCGATATATCCGGCGACAAGGCTGTCGCGGATTTCTTTATAAGCCTTCGCTTCAACTTCAAGCGCCTTTTCGTAAGCCGCGAGAGCCTTGGGATTGTTTTGAATTTCGGGCGGAGTTACAAAGTCGAACTTCGTGCCGTCAACATACCTCTGGCTCTGCTGCGAGTATGAGGCGATTCTGTGGCGAACGAGCTGATGCGAGCAGGCGCGTGAAATTCCCTCAATTCCAAAGGTGAACGAAGCGTGCTCGGTAGGACTGGCGTGACCTAAATCAGTGAGCATATTCAAAAATGAGGTTGTCTTTTCCTCTGTCAAGCCGTCGCGGATATTTTCGATATCCGACGGAGAATAGCACAGCTTTGCCGCCATTGCCACGGTTTGCTCGGGGTTAGGAGTGTGCGCGAGCAAGGTTACTTTTACCGCCATAAAATTACCTCCTGAATTTAATTAATATTGCTCAAAAATTGCAAATTTACGCAATTATAGTAATTATACTACATAATTAGATTTATTATATCATTTTTCAATACTTTTTTCAATAGATAATCAAAAAAAGCGTACGCAGATGTGCGTATGCTTTTTTAGCCATCGCTCGTGCGCACGCAGTGCGCAACTGAGCGGGCAATACAAATTTTTTATTTGATAGAGTTTTATTTATATTTCTGCTTGTAGAAATTAAATTGCTTTTATATTTATACAATTTGTTGTAATTTACTATCAAATAAAAAGAGATAACGGAAGCAATTTCCGTTATCTCCTGTTTTATCAGTCTCCAAATTGATTAAATCGAGCCAAAAATTCTTTTGTACGCTCGCTCGACGGATTGTCAATAACCTGACCGGGCGTACCCTCCTCCTCGATGAAGCCGTTATCCATAAAGATAATTTTGTCGGCAACGTCGTGGGCAAAGCCGATTTCGTGAGTTACAACAATCATTGTGCTGTCGGAGCTTTTCAGTCCCCTGATTACGTTGAGAACCTCTCCGGTGAGCTCGGGATCGAGCGCGGATGTCGGCTCGTCAAAGCAAAGAATGTCGGGATGGAGCGCAAGTGCCCTTGCGATTGCAACTCGCTGCTGCTGTCCGCCGCTGAGGTTGCAGGGGTAATAGTCGCGCTTTTCGTAAAGTCCGACCTTTTTGAGCAGCATTTCCGCCTCTTCGTCAATAAGCTTATTTGCCTGCTTTATATTTGCCGCGCCCATATACTCTCCGCTCTGGTGGATTTGCTCCTTTGCCTTGAGCTTGGGTGCGAGCGTTAGGTTTTCGATTACCTTATACTGAGGGAAGAGATTGAAGTTTTGGAACACCATTCCAAAGTGCAGTCTGTTTTTGCGAATAGCCGACTCGCTTTTCTTTGAATCGTCATCTCCGTCAAAAAGCAAGTTGCCGTCAACGGTAATCTTGCCCTGCTGAGGGGTTTCAAGAAAGTTCAGGCAGCGCAAAAGAGTTGTTTTGCCCGAGCCCGATGAACCGATAATCGCCAGCACCTCGCCCTTTTCAAGTGAAAAGCTTATGTCCTTTAATACCTCGGTTCTGCCAAAGCTTTTTTGAATATTTTCTACATTTAAAAACGACATACCTATCCCCCCTAAATCTTATAATAATCGAGCTTTTTCTCGATAAATCCGAATAGAAGGGTGAGAACTCCGCAGAAGAGCAGGAAGAACGCGCCGGTGTAGAACAGCGGCCAAATAACTCCTCCCGCAGCGAAGGTTTCTGCTGACTGAAGTATTTCCATAACCATAATTATTCGAGCAAGAGAGGTATCCTTTACGAGGGTGATAATCTCGTTGCTCATGGGCGCGGTAATGCGCTTGATAACCTGCATAAGCACAATCTTAAAGAATATTTGCGCTTTGCTCATACCGAGCACCTGACCGGCTTCGTACTGTCCCTTTGGAATTGACTCAATTCCTCCGCGGAAAATCTCGGAAAAATACGCCGCGTAATTGATTACAAAAGCTATTACAGCCGCAACAAAACGATCAAGGTTTAGTATTATGTTCAAGTTAAAATCAGCGTTTAGCTTATTAACAATAAACGACGGAACATAGAACACCACAAAAAGCTGAAGCATCAGCGGAGTTCCGCGAATTATCCAAACAAGTGCCCGTATTATCATCTTTAACGGCTTTATTTTTGACATTGAACCCATAGAAACCAAGAGTCCAAGCGGAATTGCCATTAACAGTGTCAACACAAATAAAAGACAGTTTTGGCCAAATCCTTTTAACAGTTCATTTGTTACTCCACTAAAGCTCATATTACTTTACAATAAGGAGATCTTGGAGGTTATATTTCTTTGCAATTTCATCAAGCTTGCCTTCCTTTTTAAGCTTAGAAATAACCTCGTTCACCTTTTTTACTGTCTCGGAGCTGTCTTTCCTGAATCCGATACCGTATTGCTCGGGAGCAAATGTCTTTGTTTCGATAACGGCGAGATCACTGTAGTCTGAATCCTCGCGGATTGTGCCCTTTGACATTACAAAGTCGATTATAGCAACATCTGATGTACCTGCCTTTACCTCCATAAGAGCCTTTGCTTGTGAATCGGCTGCCGTGTATTTAGCTTCCTTAAAGAATTCATCGCTCTGAGCAACTTCCTCACCTGCTGATTCTTTCTCTGCAATCACCTTAGTGTCTTTAACGCTCTGTGTGTACTTATCAACATTATCCTTCTTGCATACCATTACCTGTCTGTTCTCCATATAGGGAGTTGAAAAATCCATTTCTTTCTGACGGTTTTCGTTGATTGTAAAACCGTTCCAGATGCAGTCAATTTTCTTAGATTTGAGTTCAACTTCTTTGGTTTCCCAGTTGATCACTTGGAAATCAGCCTCAACGCCGAGCTCCTCGCAAACTGCTTTTGAAAATTCGGTTTCAAAGCCTGTAAGTTCGCCCTTATCATCCTTGTAGTTCATGGGTTCAAAGAGTGTGATTCCGATTGTCATTTTGCCCTTGTTCTGGATAAAGCCCCAGTCGCTGTTAGCGTCTGCCTTCTGCTCTGAGCTTGAGCTATCTGTCTTGTCGGAATTACTTGAACTGCCAGCATTGCCGTTGCCGCCGCAACCTGCAAATACCGCGACAGTCATTAAAACTGCCAATAAAAGCGCGATGATTTTTTTCATAGTGTTGTCCTCCGTTTAAAAATATATGTTCTGTACGAACCAAGCATTATTATACATTACCACGTTAACAAAGTAAAGTGGTTTTTAGAAAAAAAGAGGAAAAATCGCTGTAAATCCCGGTTTTTCGAATTTTTGGCAAAAAGTATCCCCCGCCATAAAGACGGGGGAAGTATTATTTGATTATTCAGCTGATATTAAGCAATTAGTCCCAAGCTGTTACGAGGTAGTGACCGAGGTCGTTCTTAGAACCGTCCATCCAGTAACCTGCGTGGCTAAAATCTGTAATATCTTCTGTCTGCGCTCCGTTACCGTTACTGAGGATAACGCCGACTGCTCCCTCGGGAACATGGCAGATGAACTGTGTCTCGCCGTAGCCGTTTGTTGTTGTTTCTGCCTGAGCTGCGCCGGGCCACTCGCCGTTGAGTGCGTTGCCGTCAGCGTCCCATGCATATACATACGCGCTGCCCCATCCGAAGTTATCGGTGAGCTTGAATGAACCTGAGGGTACAGGAGGATCTGTAGGCTCTGTATCGGATGACGGAATCGGATCATCCTCGTAGTAACCTGTTACGAGATAGTGACCGAGGTCGTTCTTTGAGCCGTCCATCCAGTAGCCGTCATAGCTAAAGTCTGTGATGTCCTCTGTCTGAGCACCGTTACCGTTGTTGAGAATAACGCCAACTGCTCCTTCGGGAACATGGCAGATGAACTGTGTCTCGCCATAGCCGTTTGTTACTGTTTCTGCCTGAGCTGTGCCGGGCCACTCGCCGCCGATTGCGTTGCCGTCAGCGTCCCATGCATATACATATGCACTGCCCCAACCGAAGTTATCGGTGAGCTTGAAGGTCTGCTCCCCTTCGGTAGGAATGGGATCGGTGGGAATGGGATCGGTAGGAATGGGATCAGTAGGAACAACGTCGAAAGGTGTTACGATATAATGACCGAGGTCATTCTTTGAACCGTCCATCCAATAACCTGTGTGGTTAAAGTCGGTAATGTCCTCTGTCTGAGCGCCGTTACCGTTGTTGAGGATAACGCCTGCTGCTCCTTCGGGAACATGGCAGATGAACTGTGTCTCGCCGTAGCCGTTTGTTGTTGTCTCTGCCTGAGCTGCGCCGGGCCACTCGCCGTTGATTGCGTTGCCGTCAGCGTCCCATGCGTATACATACGCGCTTCCCCATCCGAAGTTGTCGGTGAGGAGGAAGGTCTTCTCCTCATATTCGGTAGGAACGGGATCGGTCTCGGTGGGCTCGGGATCTGTTACGGGCTGCGGATCTGTTACAGGCTGCGGGTCTGTTACAGGCTGCGGATCAGTGGTAGGCTGGGGAGTATCCGGATTTACAAAATCGGGATTGTACTTGCCGGCGTAGATAGATGTCTGAGTTGTGCCGTTGAAGGTCTGGCCGTCAACGAATTTGCTGTACATAATTACCTGGCCGTTCTTGGTCTGGAGCTCTACCATATCGAGGTTAACCTCGGTTGAGCCTGAACCGATAACGTCAAATGTAACTGTGAGCAGACCAATCTTGTCGCCGTCGGTGTCTCGCATGGGATAGTATGTACCGGCGTTGGAAACGTTACCGATAAGCTGTCCCTGAGCAACCTTAGCGCCGTTGATAATGGACTGGTCTGTGATAGGTGTGTTGTAGTAGGTTGTGCCGAGAACCTCGCCGTCAAATACGAGATCCTTCTTGTTAACGCCTTCGTCCTCGTTGTACTTAAGAACTGAGGGATCCCAAGTGATCTTCCACTGGTCGTTAACCATGAGCTCTGAGCTCTTTACATAGAATGAAACTGTAATCTGCTTTGTATCAGCCGGGAATGTCTCTTGTCTTGTGTCGAAGAGGCAGGTTGACTTAGCTGTTACGGTGAGACCCTCGCCGGAAGCGGTGGGCTGTACCTCTGTCGGCTGAGTGGGAACGTCGGGAGAAATGTACTCCTGACCGCACTTCTTGTAGCCGGGTCTCTCAGCAGAGTACTTCTGGATGCAGGTAGCGTCCATAATATCTACAACGCCGTCGCCGTTTACATCGCCGAGGATAAGCTGGAGAGCGTCGAGAGTTGTCTTTACTGCAGCGTAATTCTGAATGATAGTAGCGTCCATAATGTCGCAGATACCGTCGCCGTTTACGTCGCCGTAGTAATACTTTTTACCGGGATCGGGAGTTGTGGGCTGGGGATCTGTAGGCTTGATGGGATCGGTTGTGGGCTCGGGAACTTCAGTTGTGGGCTGAGGAGCTGCTGTTGTGGGCTCGGGAACTTCAGTTGTGGGCTGAGGAGCTGCTGTTGTGGGCTCGGGCTGATCTGAGTTTACATAGTTAGCGTCGTAGTTGCCCTCGTAAGCAGAAGCCTGAGATGTGTACGGGAAGTCGGGAGCGCCTTCAACCATCTTGCTGTACTGAACGATCTGGCCGTCCTTGGTCTGGAGCTCTACAAAGTCAAGGTTGACGTCTGTTGAGCCTGAACCGATTACGTCGAATGTTGCGTAAAGAACGCCGATGTTGCCGTTGCCTGATGTGTCGAGGCTGCGCATCGGATAATATGTACCTGCGTTGGATACATTACCGATAAGCTGACCGATACCAACCTTTCCGCCGTTAATAACGGACTGGTCAGTGATAGGTGTGTTGTAGTAGGTTGTGCCGAGAACCTCGCCATCAATTACGAGATCCTTCTTGTTAACGCCGTCCTCGTCGCAATACTTAAGAACTGAGGGATCCCATGTGAGCTTCCACTGGTCGTTAACCATGAGCTTGTTGCTCTTGATGTAGTAAGCTACCGTGATTCTCTTTGTACTTGCGTCGAAGGTTTCGGTTCTGTTGCCGAAGATTACGTTTGACTTAACGTTAACTGTGAGCTTGTCGTCGCCCGTTGTTACAGGCTGAGCCTGTGTTGTGGGCTGGGGAGCCGCTGTTGTAGGCTGGGGAGCCGCTGTTGTAGGCTGGGGAGCAACAGTTGTGGGAGCGGGTGCACCCTTTGTAACGTCAGTTGCCTGAACGCTTGCTGTGCTGGGTTTAAGTGTTGTTGTTGTCCAAGATGTAGCGCTTGTCTCAGCGTAGATGTGGCTTGTGCCGCTGAGCGAAAGCGCTGAGCTCTTAGCCTCGCCGCCGGTGCTCTTGAGCAAGCCATTGATCATTACCTTTGTTTTGCTGGACTTGGAGAGGTCGTAATTAACGGGCTCATCAGATACTGTTGAGGCACCGCTTGCGTCCTTAACGGACTTGTAGCTCTTTGTGGGAACTTCAACATAGTAGTAACCCGAAGCCTCGTCGTACTGCATCTCCTGTCCGGGCCAACCTGCAGCGTTTGTGTAGGTCGTGTTAGTTGAAGCATATGTATCCTCATCAAAGATCCATGCGTTGAAGGGACCCTTCCATGTGGTCCTCTTCGCGGGGTTGAAGAATACATATACGCCCGAACCGTCGTGCTCGGTCTTCTTGTACTTATAGGAATAACTCTTTGTCTGACC